>Ga0247784_1000001_pt1 | contig 157423 bp, 136 predicted proteins | sample UWRJL169409R5_FD_179909 | JGI IMG/M metagenome (GOLD analysis project Ga0247784, IMG submission 179909) | Plant litter microbial communities from Arlington Agricultural Research Station in Wisconsin, United States - UWRJ-L169-409R-5 | ecosystem: Environmental > Terrestrial > Plant litter >...
CCCAACGGCAATATTCCATAACAATGGATCAGCGAAGTTCAATGCAGAGCGGGCATCTTCGCAACTTTGAAGGAATGACATGAAATTGGGGTCGCTACACGACTGATAAGGGATTGCCAAAAGTAGATATCAGTTCGCTTACTGATTTGATTTGTCAAACGGGGTCTGGTCGCGGACTAACAAGGAAATGGCAATTTCCTTGTCAGTTTTGGGCAGCTGGATATCATGGCAGAAACTAACGCAGCGAAATCGCGGTGCGACGAAGCAGGACTACGACGGGTTTTCTCGCCTGTCGCTTAATCCGGCGGGCTCAGAACTTGTAGTTCAGCGCGACGAGATACTGGCGCTGCTTAATCAACGTATCCTTGTCTTTGCCGTCCGTGTAGCGGACGGAAATCGAAGCTCCACCATCTGGTGTGATGTTGAATCCGACTTCCGCGGCCCACAACAGGGCATCGATACCGCGGTCGAACTCGCGATGATAGTTCACCGTCAGATCGGCATACAGCCTGTTGACCAGGTCGGGAAACGGCGAAGGCGAAAAGGCATCGTAAATGCTGCGGTCGGGGAACGGAGTGAGATGCAGTCGGGCCATCGCGCCGCCCCACACGTAGTCGCCCCGCATGAGCGCGGTGGCGCCGACGGCATCGACCCGCTTTACATCCGCTTCCGCGCGGAACTGCCAGAACCAGTCCAAGTAAGAGGAGGCGGGTGCCCCGAGCGTGCCGCCGAGCCGAAGGTTGGGAGCGATGGGTTCCCACGCCGCCGTCATGCCATATACCCGGGCATCGCCGCGGAAATCCGTCTGCGCGTAGGGGCTCGCGATCAGATACTGGAGGTCGAAGAGCGGGCCGCCGGCGATAGATACCTGCGCGTCAAAGCCGCTCTTCAACGCGCTCTTTTCATTTTTGGTCCGCGGCGAGTTGACTGTACCTTGCGCGTCCGTCCACAGCGCCACAGTCGAGCCGAATAGCGATGGGGTGTTGAAGTCGCGTTTCGCGTAAGGATCAGAGGAGATACCTTCGAAGCATGGACTCATCGGATCGTTCTTGACGATCACATAGGAAACCCGGCCGTTGACCGTTAAGGAATCGGTCTGCGCGATGTCGTCGTGTGTGAAACTGGCCGAGGCCCCTTTCGCCTTGGTGCGAGGAACGAAGCCGGTCACAAAGGTCGAGTCGCGAAACTGGTAGGTGTCTAAACGGTCGCGGCGGACGAAGAGTCGCTGGTCGTTTCCGCATCCGCCCAGCGGAATCTTTGCTTCCGTTGGCGTCGCCGGCGGCGGTCTCGATGCAGCGACCTTATCGATGTCGGCCACCTTCCGGTTCTTGAAGAACAAAACGTCGTTCGCGACAGATTGGGACCGTTCAGAAAATGTCCTCGCGTTGTCTGCGCGCAATTTTTCTGCCTCGTCGAGGTCGAGACGGCCGTTGAAGTTGGCGTCGTACTTGGCGAGAACCTTGGGATCCTGCGCATGCAGCCGCCATACCAGCGCTTCGGCTTCGTCCAGGACCCCGTCCTTGTTGCGGTCGTATATTGCAGCCGAGAGCGTCTCGCCAGCTTGCGCGGTGTTGATGAAGGAGGTCAGAGTGAATGCTACCGCGACGAAAGTCCTCATGATGTACCCCTAAGTTACGTTCCAGCCGAAGTGCCTGTAGGTGAGAACGGCGGAATTGATCAGGTTTCCGAGTGACTGGATGTCGCGTATGCCAATCGCTATCGGTGGCTGCGAAATCCAGGGAAACTGCACGCCGTGAAATAGCGCGCTGCGCCACGCCGGAATGTACGTCGGACTGATCTTGTTGATGTTGACCCAAAGCACCTCTCTTCCGGTCGCGGGGTCCATGCCTTGGAACAGGCTGTCGATCGGCGTGTTGGGATCAATCGTATGCCCGCGCCCTGGATCGTGGCTGTGATCGAAGTACCATTCGAGACGGTGATAGATCTCGTCGCGTGAAATGGACCCACCGCCCGTCGCAGTAAAGGCGGCGACAACTCCCTGCCTGCGCTTCGCTGCTTTCTTCTTCGCCTTCTTCCCCATTTTCCCCTCGCTGCCCTTTTCGAAGCCATGTGACCGCCGCAGCAATTCGCTTCACGATCTTGCGGCCTCACTGTGCCTTACGACGGCAACGATATCCGGAAGTTGAATTCTGTCGCGTGAGATAAGTGTGAGTTGTGCTATCTGGCCGTTCGACTGAAGGGTGAATGCGGAGTCCTTCAATGTCGGCTAGCAAGCGGATTGTAATTTGAGCTCTCGAAGTCCTTGAAGCGATTCTGCTCACGAAGGCTTCAATGGCTGTAGATCGTGCTCGCTGATGCGGTCGACTAGAAGGATCAACCAGTGAACTGTCTGCCGCTCTTGGGCGGAAAGCTCGGGGCGGTCCACCAAGTGTGTCGCCGTGAGCCGGAAATCGGGCCAGCGGCGATAAAAATCAATGAGATCGCGGGGGGCGACTAGCTCGCCTTCCTGATTTCCCGGCTTTTCGCCGCCTGCCTCGCACCTGCTCATATCGGGAGGATAATGCAGGCCGTCGTCTTTGGCCGCGTGAAAAAAGTGTGAGACCGCTTGGTGATAGCACAAACACAGTGTTAGGTTGCATATATTGCTAGGTTGCAGGCCGTTTTGCCGTGAGCTTGCAGATTGTTTCACTGTTAGGGCCATTATCGTGGGGACCAAACGCATTGAGATCAATCTATTTGGAGCGTGCGCGGTCCGATCTGCGCAGCCCGGTGGATTTGAGATCACAGGTGCTAAACACAAAGCGCTCTTTGCGCTTTTGGCGACTGCGCCGTTCGGGCGGCGGACGAGGCCTTTCCTTCAGGATACGCTTTGGGGGACGGCCTGCTACGACACCGGGAGGCAAAGCCTCAGACGGGCTCTGGCCGATATCAAGCAGATGATGGGACACTGCTTTGCCGAAGTTCTGAGTAGCACGAATTCTGACCTTACGCTCGACCTCACGCGCGTGTCCTTCATCGGACGGCCGGGTGCTGGCGAGTTGCTCGAAGGGATCAACATCCGCGAGGACGGCTTCAATCGCTGGCTCGCCGCGATGCGCCTCAATCCGGAGCAGATCTATTCCCTCTATAGTCTTTCATCGCAGCCTCCGCCAAGACCGATGCTTCCAGCAATCGCGGTGCTGCCGTTCCGGACGATCGCCGGCACGGCCGAACAGGCCGTTCTCGGCGACTGGCTCGCCGAGGAAACCTCCCGTTCGCTATCACGGTCGAATCTGATTGCGGTGATCTCGCATTGGTCGAGTCGAGCCCTCGACCATAACGTGGTCGACATTCCGACCGTCCGCGCGCGTCTGGCGGTCGACTATTGTGTCGCGGGCACGCTACGCGTTGGCGCGAACGAACTCGTGCTGGACGCCGATTTCGTCGATACTGCGTCGGGGCGCATCATGTGGACGCGGCACTTCGCTGGACCGCTCGAAAGCTTTATCGGCCGGTCCGCGGAAGGCGTTTGCGAAATCGTTGTCGCCGTCGGGCGCGCCATCGCGGACGATGCGATCGCGCACGTGGCCGGGCGGCACCTTGCCGACTTGGAGGATCACCGCCTGCTGCTCGCAGGGGTCGGTCTCATGCACCGGCCATCGCTGCGCGATTTCGCCAAGTCGCGCGATCTGATCGAGGAAGCAATGCGGCGTGCACCGCATGCGGCTGAGGCTCACGCCTGGTTCGGCAAATGGCATATTCTGAGCGTGTTCAATGGCTGGAGCACAGATCCCGGAAAGGACACGCGGATCGCAATCGACAGCACGGCCCGCGCGCTCGACATCGATCCCGAGAACGCCTTCGCACTGACCATCGACGGCTTCGCGCATAATAATCTCTTGCGTCGCATGGACATCGCGGGAGCACGCTACGCCGCCGCATTGCGACGCAATCCGAATGAATCGCTCGCCTGGCTTATGAGTAGTGCGCTGCACGCGTTCCGCGACGAGCCGGACGCGGCGGTCGGCGCGGCCGAAAAGGCGCGGCGGCTCTCGCCGATCGATCCGTTCCGATATTACTATGAGTCGCTAAGCGCAACGGCGCTGTTCGCGGCCGGCCGTTACGCGGAAGCGTTCGAACTCGCAGACCAGTCCCTGTTGCGGCACGACCGCCACATCTCGACGCTGCGGGCCAAGGCCGCCTCGTTGTATTGCCTCGGCCGCGCGCAGGAGGCCAGGGCTGCCGCGCGCGAAATTCTCCGCCGGCAACCGGACTTCACGGTCGCCGGCTATCTTCGTGGGCATCCGGCAGGCGATCACGAGTTCGGACGGCGCGTGGCCGCCGCGCTGACGGGCGCAGGCATTCCGTAAACGGCAACTGAGGGACCGGACATGAGTCAAATGGGTGGCATGGGTGGCATGGGTGGCATGGGCGGGATGGGAGGCATGGGAGGCATGGGAGGCATGGGAGGCCTCACCGCTACCGGACTCGGCGCTTTCCTTAACGCCGGCGTCGATCCGGTCTACGACCCCGTGCTGGTGCAGGGCCTGCAGATCACCGAGCAGGCGATCACGCACGTCGCGGGCGACTGCAAAACAAAGGGCGCCAAGGAACTTAGCTTCTCGTCCGCAAATAATATGCAGCTTTGGGCCGACTGGGTTCGCGGATCGCTTTACTTGACAGATTTTCTGACCGGCTTCGGCTGGAACGTGCACACAGGCCACAAGAAGCAGGAAAGCGTCGAACTGACCTACGGCGGACGAACCAACACCTTCTATTCGGTGCATCGTCCTGACGTCGCCTGCTTCGAGGAACAGCTCAAATTCATGCGGGACTATCTCGATCAGCGGCCCGACCGGACACCAGAAATAATGAGCCAGCTCGGGTTTCCCACCCCTTATTTCAGCATGATCCTCGGCCTGCAGACCGCCCCGAACCGCTATACGCTGGAGTTGATCGCGATCACGCAGGTGCTGGCGGCTCACACGGCGATGGTGGTCAAGCATCACCTCGCCTGCCGTCGTCCCGACCGCCTCGGCGCCAAGGTCATGCCGATCATTCCAACGCCCGCTCATGCCTCCTTTCCTAGCGCGCATGCAACGGAAGCGTTTGCGGTCGCCGAGGTTCTCAATACGCTTCTCGACAGCCAGGAGCACTATCCCGACGTCGAACAGCGGAAAGCCCTTATCACGAAGCTCGCGGAGCGCATCGCCGTCAACCGTACCGTCGCCGGCCTGCATTATCCGATCGACAGCTGGGCCGGCGCAATACTGGGGCGTGCAGTCGGCCAGATCGTGTTGTCGAAATGCGGCATCGACTGCGTTGTCGACGGATATGACTACCGGGCACATGGCCATTGCGATTTCTTCGTCGACGAGTTCGTCAAGGGCGTGAATCCGGATTTCGGAGTCCACGAAAAAGGAAGCGTCAGCGTCAACTCCAGCGAGCTGTTTACATGGCTGTGGAACAAGGCGCGCAAAGAGTTCGACCTCTCACAATAAGAGGATCGGTCATGACCGAAGACAACAACGCCCGAGGTGGATCCGGCGATCCGGCCGACCTGCCGATGTATCTTGGCCCATACGAAGCCTGGAACTTCGGTGTCGGCCGGGATTACGCGCTTCCGATCATGCGGAAATCCTGGCGCTATATCAGTGCGCTTGCGGAGCTTGGTGCGGTACGGCGCAATAGCGAGCTCGAGAGAATCGCGCGGCGTGGCTGGTTGCCGACTTTGTGGAAACCGCTGGAAAATCCGAAATTTATTCCCTTTGTCGTCAAAAACCCCGTCGATAGGATGCCGGAACTGGAGGATCTCGAGAGCCTTTTGTTCAACGCCTTCATAGATGTGATGCAGCCATATTGGGATCTAACCGCGCTTGCCGAATCCTCGATCGCATCAGGGACAGTCGGCATATTGCTGGATCGGGCCAAGACATCCCGCTTCCGCGTTGCCTTTCCGGTCACGGATGCGGCCATGCACAAGGAGCTAGAGTCCGCTCCGCAGGACCCGATCTGGCATCGCGACCCGGATCTTCGCGACCGAATCGGAGAAGACACGCGGATCACCGTCATGGCGGTGATCGACGACGGCATCCCCTTCGCGCATCGCAATTTTCGCGACGCCAGCGGAACGCGAAGCCGGGTCGAGTTCTGCTGGCATCAATCCGTCGCGATCGACGAGAGCCAGAAGAGCGTGCTGTTCGGCCGCGAATACACCCGCGAGCAGATCGAGGATTTGATTGAGCAGTATGGCGACGACGAAGACGCTCTTTATCGCAAGGCCGGGGCTACGGTGGATACCGAGGACCTCGGCAGCATGATCGACCGCCACGCGACGCACGGCGCTCACGTCATGGACCTTGCCACCGGCTATGCTCCCGAACGCGGCGAGGAGCCGGCCGAGGAAATCCGTATCATCGCGGTGCAATTGCCGAATACGATCGCCTGGGACACGTCCGGCTTCGGCAAGGACATGTATATGTTGTCGGCTTTCCACTACATCTTCGACCGCGCCGACATCATCGCGCGCAAGGAGGGCTACGACATCGATAACCTTCGCCTGGTGATCAACTTCAGCTACGGATTTTCCGGCGGTCGGCACGACGGCGAGAGCGAGCTGGAAGCGGCGATCAACGAACTGGTGGAGAAACGTCGCGATCGAGAATGTCCGACCGCGTTGATCGTGCCGGCCGGCAATACGTTTCTCGATCGTCTGCACGGACTCATCCTCCCCGGCGATTTTGTCGATGGCGCCTCGCAATTTCATTGGCGGGTCCAGCCCAACGACCGCACACCGAGCTATCTTGAGCTCTGGTTCTGGCGAGGCTTCAATCCGAAGGGTTACAAGATCGAACTTCGGGATCCGCGGGGGCGGTTGCGGTCAGAATTCGACATCGAAATAAAATCGACGACGCGGCCTAACGGCGATCCAAACAACATGGGCGGCATTCAGAATGAACTGCAGCAGCAAATCGGCCAGATCAGCGTCGATATGCACAGACATGACGGCAGGATCACTCAAAATACCGTCGACCAAGACGCCCCAGAGCTAGGCGATACCGGGCGCTGGCGCGTGCTAATCGTCCTGGCGCCAACGGAACCCGAAGATGCACGTCTTCCGCGCGCCGATTCGGGAAAATGGACCGTCGTGGTCAAGCGCGGACAGGCGGCTCTGATCGAGCATCCCATCCATTGCTGGATCCAACGCTCCGCCGATCCCGAAAGCCTGCGCTCGGGCAGCCGTCAAAGCTATTTCGACGAATACAAGGATGAACGCTACGATCTTAACGGAGATGCGAGCGAAATGGATTCCAACGATGCTTTCGTCAAGCGCTTTGGCAGCCTCAACGGTCTCGCGACCGGAAAGACGTCGCTCGTTGTGGGGGGCTACCGGCTCGGCGCCGGTCTCGGTTCAGGCCTCGGCTCTGCGCGCCCATCACGTTACAGCTCCGCCGGGGCGCTAGACGAAAAATGGCCAGGCAAGCAGGTCGACTGCTCGTCGATGTCGGACCGCTCGCGCGTTTTGCAGGGCACGGTCGCGGCCGGCGTGCGCAGCGGATCGCTGTCCCTCGTGCAAGGCACCAGCTCGGCGGCACCGTTCGTCGCTCGGCAACTGGCGGAGGCGTTTGTTACCGCCGATGACGAAAGTATCGAGCGGGCGGCAGGCGATAATTATCGATCGCTGCTTTCGGGATGCCCGAGTGCTGCGGAGGACGACGACGTAACCCAGGCGCGGCTCGGCCGGGTGCGCGTCCCGCCGCATTGGCAACCGGGTCTGAGCATTGAGCTGCTCACCGGAGAGGAAGAGGAAGCCTGAGCTGCTCGTTACCTGACTGACAGTGGTGTGTCATCGGCGCTTCGACCTTTGAGTGATTTGATGCTTGGCGGCGCCTCGTATGCAAATCAGCATTCTGGACTGGTTGTCGGAGCCTTCCCTCTAGGCGGATCACCCGACTGCGCAATTCGGACGTCACGGTTACGAAGTAAATCAGGGGCGGCAGAAAGCCGCCACTATCCGCGGATCCAGTTCGATGGATCCGCAAGCCATCAAATTCGACTGACGTTCTCGCCATCCGATGGAATCGCCTTGGCGATCCTCGGAGAGCAGTGACGATTAAGTTGATTTCTTTTTCGGCTGGAATCGCAGCGCGGCCTAGTACCCGGCCGACAGCTCTCGACCCCATACCGGTAAACAATTCACACTTATCTCACGCGACGAAAGCGAACCGTCCGATATTGTTGTCCCCTACGTAGGTCGCAAGATTTCGTCATGCGAATCCGGGCGCGAAGGCAATGTGCAGTTCTCAGTTATCGAAAGCGACCGACTACAACGAGAGCTTTCAATGGAAAATAAGTTTATTTATGGAGCTTGTCCGATGCATCGTGCGCGAAGCCGCTTGCTCGAAATAACTCTTCGAACGGTTCTATTTGCCACCGCCGTTTCTGTTTTCCATTCTGCAGACGCGCTTGCCGAAACGCAACCAACGAGGACAGGGCAGCGCTTTGATATCGTAATCGGTGCAATGTGTATCGGCGACATGCCGCTCGACGCGCGGGTCATCGATCGAACAATCCTGCAAGGTAATGATTCCTACGAGGACTGGACATTGGTGTGGCGCGCACCCACGCCGGCGAAGCCTCGGTCAGGCGCAGGACTGAACTCCTCCGTTGCAAAAAAAGAGCAGGTGCCAGGCAGCCTTCCCGGGACGCTCAAGGCTGCGGGAAGTTTGCAGCCGAAGCCGACCGCAAGGACGAAAGGTGCAAATCCGATATCCAATAGGAGCTCAGGCACGACGGTGGCCTCGCGGGTGTCGGACGATAAGGTCCGCCCGATTATTCGCTTCTTCCGCCGGGAATTGCCCAACAGTCCCGGCACAAGTTGTAGAGAACTGAAGGGAGACATCCTTCTTTCGGGAGACGTCGATCAGATCAAATTATCGGCTCGCACTTCGGTACCCGGAAACCGCGCGCCAGCGCAGATCGAAGTCTTTCCGGAGGGGCTAAGCGTCACCGTCGGCCACGTCCATTCCGGATTGGCGCCGCTCTTCGGTGGGGAGATCGACCTATCCGGGAGCAAGGCATGGATTGAGCAGTACGAGAAGCTGAGCAGCGTGGAGAACCAACCTCCACGAGGTGCCATCGAAATCACGTCCTGGGCGCGACGGATAAAGGGGGCAAAGTTTGTTCTCCAACCAGGTGTGGCCCCGATCGCGCTCGATATGTCGTCGTCCAAGGAAAACGTGACGATCAAGGTTCCATTGGATGGAAAGTATACAGAGCTGATCGATGGAGGGTTCAATGGGGAGCCTCAGGCGATAGCTGTGGCGAATTTTGATCTTCCGGCCACGTCGTTTTCCAACGCGTCGGTTGACATCGGAACATTGAACGTTGAGCGATTTCGGAGACAACAGACCACTCTTATGTTGTCGCGCACTTCGGTTCGTTACGACAAGGCAAAAGTCTTCTCTCCGAACAGTTCGCTTGCGCTGGACGCTGCCGGAGCTGCCAGCATCGACCGGATCGCTGCGCCGCTATCGGCCGTCGCCGAAGCGATCACGTTACGAGCGCCGACGTTCCAGGGAATGCTGGCAAAGGGGTCGAATTGCGCGGTCCAGATCGCGAGCGCGAGCCTCGCGAAGTCCGCGGCCTGCACCGCCCGTGCGACCCAGCCGTCGGCATCCATCACCAGATTGGAGGTAACGACGGAATCGCTGCGAAGCGTCGGCTTTGATCAGATGCTCTATCCCACGCCCACGACTGCGCTTTCCTACAAAATAGATCAGCAGGGAGATCGAGAAACGTTTTCCGGCCGGATGGCGCCGGTTGCCGCGAAGTTTGGTGCGCTTCAACTGCTGTCGCTGCAGGAAGTCGCATTCCGCCCGTCATCTCTGAATACAGCGGTAGTGAAAATTCCGGTAGCGATCGACCTTCCGTCGGCGTCTGGAGAGGTCGCGTTGGAACGGGACGGCAGCCAGATCACCTTGTCCGGAAAAGTTGACCAGGTAAAACTGGATGCGACTCTTGCGATCAGTGGGGACGTCAACGATCCCTGGAACATTTCTGTCGAACCTGGAAATTTCGTCTTCGCCGCGTCAGCATTGCTGTCCGCAACGCCGCTCGTCTACGGCGGAAAAACGGAGCTCGCCGGCGTCGGAGTAAGGTTCGTAAATCTTACTCAACTGTCCATATCTCGATCCCGTAGAACCGGTCAGGTCCTGTTCACGCCGAGCGTTTTGACTGTGCTGGATCCGAAGCTTGAATTGGCGAAAACCAGGGAGGGGATCACAATTCGAGCGCCGGCCAAATTCGACGCCTCGCCGACGCTCGCAATCAATATCGAGAACGGCGGCGTTTCCGTGAGGTCGGGGCGTCTACTCATCGAAGAGGCGTCCGCGGCGACAAGTCCCGACGGGTTTGCCGATCTCGGAGATGTTCGGGTGAAGGCCGCCGCAGTCGGCTTCCAGCGCCTCGAAGCCAATTACGTAAATGGCGTCGGCACGCTTCAAGTCAATGAATTCAAGGCATCAGCAGAAGAGGTCGCTTCGATACCTTCAAGCAAAGGCGGGGATTTTGCCGCTCAAATTCAGTGGTCTGGCCGACCGTCGGAACCGATCAGGATCGGATCGTTCGGGGCAACGCTGTCAAGCGGCGACAATTCAGGGGCCTTGCGCATTGATAGTTATACCATCAGGGATTTCTGCGTTGCGATCGGTGACGCGCACTATGGCGATCCGGCAGGTTTTGCCGTGGACGCCAAACAGATCAAGTTCTGTGCGGCTTTACTGGCCACGAATGCAATTCGTGCCGAACTCGAGGTGTCGGACGGAAAGGGCAGGGGCAGCGTCGATACCGTATCTGGCAATCTCGTGATCCAGCGGTTGGGCCTCCGCCTGACGGCGGGAACTCCCGCCAAACCGATAGGAACCGGCCAATTGATGCTCGGGCCGATGAATCTGAACATTAGTACGCCCGTCGAGATTAAACAGTCGTGCTTCGACAAGCCGGATTTTCAGAAAGTGCCGGCGCGAACGAAGTTCTCCAGCGCAGCAACAGTCGCGGCGGTGACCATCACCGACGGTCGACTGAATGGCGGCGCCGCGGTTCTGCTTCCCAGTGCCGTCCTCGAGAGTAACGGCGACTATGATTGCAGGGGGGCGTTGATTAACTGGCTGCTGATAAAGGAACAGCGCGTCGTTTACGACTATCCTTGTCCGACATGGTCCAAGCCTTTCCGGATGTGCAGAGGCTGGACGATCCTCGTCCCTGAAGTCCGGGTGACGATCGACTCTCGGCTGCGCATCTACAAGCTCCTCGTCACCTATCTTGCTCCGGCCAGCGAACTTCGCATCCGGTCCGACGATGGTAAGGCGAAGGTCCTGGTCTGCCTTGGTGCGGTGAACATGACCAATCCGCTCATCGCTCCATCCTACACGGTCCAACCCCGGACACCGTTTCCTGGATTTGACCGAGTTATGGGCGACGTACTCGGTGCCATAGTGGCTCCCTTCCAGGCAGCGCTCACGACAGCGCTGGGCAATTTCGGAGCGCTAGTTTTGAATTTCTTGGATGCAACTGGCATCCGCGACAACTGCCTCAAGTGAGATCGGGCGACATGTACAGGATCATTGCACTATTGACGATTTCTGCCCTCGCGGGCGTCATCAAGCCGTTGCCGGCGTCCGGACAATTCGACGATGTTCGGTCTTATGCGGTGACGTTGCCGGCTCACGTCGTTGGCTGCGTGCCGTTTGCGCTCGTTGACGACGATGACGACGTGGCTGCGAAAGCTATCGACGCGGCGCGCAAGAATTGGGAGGCGGGAGCCTTGGCCGCCGGCGTGGAGAAGGTCGGATTCCTGTTTGTCCTGGACCAGGATAAGACGCGGAAGAAGGATCTCTATCCCATAGCCCTGTCACTGTGCGGGACGGTCGAAGCGAAGGTCGGATCGATCGGATCACTCACCTTCGTCGACATGAAGGAGACGAAGGGCCAATTGATCTACTGCAACTCGGCGGATGTCGAAGGATGCATGGGCAAGATCAAAGACAAGATTCTTGTCGCGGCGGACGCGCTTCCCGACTTCCCGCGATATGCTTTTTGGACCCGAAAGGATCCCCCGGCGGACGCCAAGGATGCTGCTGCGGGGTTGATCGGCTCATTGATACCGGTCCACGCACGCGTCAAGGGTGATGTCTCCGTGCTGCGGCCCGACGATGGAGAGCCAGAACTAAGGCCCTTGGGTACTTTCAGCTTTCAATCTTGTGCATCAACGCCGGAGGGATGTCCGGCCAGCGAAGGGCCGGGCGATCCAGTCGGCGTGCTTATCCTGATTCCAGGCTCCTAGCTATGGAGGTACGTCCGGTGCTTAGACCAGTCGTTGCGTTCGTCATCTTGTTATCTCTTGGTGCCTGCGGAGGCTCGGACGGCGGCAGTTCCGGCGGCGGCGGTGGAGGCGGGGGTGGTAGCGGTCCGACCTGCCAGTACGGCGGCTCGAATTATCCCGTCGGTCAATGCATCAAGATCGGGGGTTCGTATATGCGCTGTACAAGCGGCGGATGGCAGAACGCGCAGATGGGCGGCGGAGGGGCTCGGCCGCCTGATTGCTGATCTTGCCTCAAGGCGTCAAAGGAGAAATGGTCATGCGATTTCGTCGTCTCAACATGGCGCGCACATTCTTACATCTTCTCGTGCTCGGCGCGACCGGAACGGGGGCGTGCGCTCAGGATTTCACAGCATTCGACGCAGCTATCGTGCTGAAGAAGTCAATCTGGAGCAATCTCGTCGCTTCTGTTATTCCGCTTGCCAAGGTCGATTTGCCGAAGGGTCGCATCTCGCTCGTAGACGCGGTTCTTTGTTCCTCCTCCGGAAACACCACAAAGGTGCTTCTGGCGTTCAAGGAGAAGAATCCCAAAGCCCATATCGTGATAACCGAAGCCGATTGCGGCAAATCCGCTGCGGATTTGGTACGAAGCAAGACGCAGGAAGTATACGACGGCCTTGCCTATGTCGTTGCCAGTTCAGAGAACGGACTTTTGCATCTAGCTGCCACGGAGGCCGCCCTCCGGGCAGGAGCCAGTCTCAGCCAGGGACTCTTCGACGATATCCGCTTGTATCGTTTGGTGTTCAACAGCCAGCCGGTCGCCGTAGGTGACGGAGTACTGGCCGATCAAATAAATCTGTCAGCCGATTTCGTCGACGGCGGATTGGTCATCAAGGCACAGGAGCCCGCCATTAGCCACGATCTTGGGGGCAGCGACATCCCGACAAGTTTCATCGCCTCCGGGCAACGGGGGAACACGCAGATTCGGATTTCCCACAGCGCCCTCGCGAAGATTGTTGCAACTCGCCTGCGGGACAAGGAGTTGCCGATCAACGGCACCGAAGCCAGGTTCAAGATCGTTTCCTATTCCGCCGGCGTCGACCGCGTGGCAGTCAACGCAACGATAGCCGAAGCGGGAATTGCATTTTCCGGGACCGCCGTTTGGACGGGGGAAGACCTACGCTTGTCGTCATATTCGGTCGCGTCAACAAAGGATTGCTCGTCCGGGAGCGCGATTCAGAAAGGCCTCTGCAATATCGCGCGGCAGGCTGAAACCAAGGCTGCGGAGGCCCTCGCTGCGATCGCATGGCAGAAGTATCAGTCGACGCCTCTGGTACCGTTGACGCGCGGAGATAAAATCAAGTTCGACCTTTACGGCCAGCCGGCCTATTTTTCGGGCCAAAGCATTTCTGCATCGTCCTTCGCAAAGCAGCTCGTGATCACGGTGGACTCGTATGTGGGTGTCGATCGATGAGCGCTCAGAGTTGAGGACCATTCTGTCGGTCAGAATTCACTGATATGCCCGCACGCGGAACTTATCCAATGAATCGTGTCCATTTGGCGAAACTGTTCGGCGGCTGTGGTATCGTCCTTGTGGCGGTAAGTCTCAACACGCTGCTCGCCAGCCAAGGCGGCAGTGCGCTTCTGAAACTGCCCCTGATTCACGATGAGCGCGCGCCGATGTCTCTCTTTGCCCTGATGATCGGGAGCGTTCTTCTAATCCTGACCAGCGCGGCCGGGTGCATCTATGCAGGTCGCTCGCCAGGACGGTGGCATGAGAGAATACCGGTCGTCTGGCTCGAAGGTCTGGATACGAAAAAAGTTGAGGGCCAACTGTATCAATTGGCGATTGTCGCTATTTACCTCGTGCTGCCGGTCGTGTGCTTCTTACACTTCATCGACGTTGTTTGGCATTCCAAACTGTGTGTCCTGGGATCGACCGCCCCGCCCATTATGGTTTCGGATAGCTGGTTCGATGGCATCCCGGGAGCCGCCAACCAAATTCGCCTGGTCGAAGATCTTTTGCCGAACGGCGCCTGCGGAAAGGGTATCGAAGTGTACCCCGGGTGGGAGTTTGTGCTGGTCGGGATCGCAATCGCGCTCTCTTTCGCAACGACAATTGGGTTCCTGTTGCGTGTTGTCGTGCCGGTGCAATCTTCATGACAAAGTTCACACTAACTAACGAATACACAACGCTTATCAGTTCGGGCCGAGAAGTGATGTTCGATGAACATTGAGAAGCGAATCAGTCCCGAACCGAGCGCCGATTGAAGGTGACGGACGGAAGTATTGTATGCAGCGCATGCGGGACTTTTCGCGAGCCGATTCCCTAGGGGAAAACCTGGGTCACCTGATTGACAGCTAAAGATTTTCCTATGTTGAGTTACAACCTCAACTAGATGAAGCAAGGATCGTCATCATGCGATGCGGCTGGCCGCTGTCTATGCTCGTATGCCTTGTCCTTTCCAGTACCAGTTGGGCCCAATCTCCACCCGCAGGACAATCGGCACCCGTAACCCCAAGCGCCGGTACGCCTGCCGAAGAAAAGGCCGGCCCCAAGCAGACTGCTGGCAAGGTCTACGACCCGCAGAAGCAATGTGTCGATGACGGCGAATTCAACGCCGAACTCAAGTCGGGTCGTAACCCGGTCGGCGACACGATCGTTATCGACTCGAACTTCCTGCCGACTAACCAGCCGGTCAGCATCGGCGTCCGCACGCCTTTTGTCGACAAATTGCGCTTCTTTGCAGCGTTGGAAGGCGCCGACGGAACGCAGAATATCCTGTTCCGGCAGGATGTTGTGACGCGCCGGGCGGTTGCGTCGGACACGCTCGTGAAGAAAAAACTCATAGAAGCGGACCAGACTATCGTTACCTTGACGGTTAGCAGTGAAGACGCGGGATATTGGCAAAAAGCTGATCTCTACCTCTACACCTGCGGCACGCTGGGCTCGCCCGCGCGCGTCTCGAAAACCAATATCCGCCTCAGCCCTTATTGGAGCAGCCTCTGGATCTGCGCGATCTCCATTCTGCTCGCCTATGTCTGGATCGCTTTTGCCATGCGCAAGCGCGATCAAAACTTCCTCGCCTTCCTGCAATCCTTGAACCCCGTCAAGGTCACCGCAGGTGCCGATGGAAAGGGCAGCTTGTCAAAATTCCAGGTCCTTTGCTTTTCCCTGACCGTGTTCGGGCTTATTCTCCTCTTGATGCTGCAGACCGGCGTCCTCTCTGACCTTTCCTCCACTATCCTGGCCCTGCTCGGGATCAGCGGCATCGGCGCGACGGTCGCCAAGGGTGCGGATGCGCAACGAACCACGATTTCCCCGGAAAACCGGGCCTGGCTGCTTCGCAAGGGCTGGCTCACTACCACCAAGAAGGACACCGATACGTCCGGCGCAACCTGGCGCGATTTCTTTACAACCGACGGTGAATTCGACGTCTACCGCTACCAGAGCTTCATCTTCGGTATGGTGGTGATCTTTTCCCTCATTGCCGCCGGTGTCTCGCAGCTCTCGACCTTCGTCATCCCAGATACCATCCTTGGCATCGTAGGACTAAGCCAGGCCGTTTATATCGGAGGCAAGCTCGTCACGCCCACCAACATGGCCGACGTCAACGCTGCAATTACGGATTTGCGGGACCGGGAAAAGAAATTCCGCGAAGCCGCCACCGCCAAAAAGCCGGGCAAGGTGGCCGACCTTGCGGAAGCGGCTTCGTTGGTAGGCCAACCCGCCCTTGATGCGTACCGGGACAAGGCCCAGGACGTTGCCGCCCTCTTCACCGCTGAGACGCAGAAGCCGGTGCCGCCAAGCGGATTGGATCCGTCGATCGATTAACTGCGATTTCCCTTTAAGCCGTCGTCACTGGCGCCAGAGGGGGCGACAACGTCTGGAACACGCCCCCCCGCTTCCCTGATCCTCCGTATCACTTGCTGATAAAGCCAAATGTTCATTTCTGCTGAACCGTTGAGTGCACCCGTGTAACCCCACTGCTGTGCTAATTTTTTGCGCGCGCCAAGGCTGCTGTCCATGTTCCACAACTTCATGAGATCGACGATCGACTCCCGCCAGTTCAGATCCTCGGGGATTGCTCTAGCACGCGCTTTCATCAAGGCTTCAACATCTACGTTCGCTGTCGGGGCGTAGTCCTTTTCGAACAGCGTTTCTTGCGCCACCCAAGCGATGTTCTCGCGATGCGACGTACGGTTCAAATCGAACATCAAAATTTGCGGTTCGGGAAATCCTTCGAGATAGTACTTCACTTTGAGTTGGTAATCACCCTCGTTTCGAGTCGGTCGGATAGAGAGCACAGCCGCACTCCGCGAGCAAAAGTGATGACTAATTTGTGAGCTATAAACTCCCTTCGCTCCTAACCCGACCGTCTTATTCGCATGCCGGTATACCGCCTCCATCAGCCAGTTGAACGGCGAATACGACACAGAACTTGATGTGATATGAGGGATCGAGGAACGCTCCACGTGAGCCGGATCGCTTGAAAAAATGTTGGCGTAACCAGAGGTATGAATGTCGCCACTCAATATTACGACGCCCAACGGGTGTTCTCGGTCATTCTGCAATCCAAACAAGTAATCCAACACGAGGTCAGTCTGCCCCGCGTTCTCTTTCGAGCCCCACGAGTCCTTTATGTCATCGCTGATGTCGCCGAGTGACTTATCAAATTTGGTCTCTAAACCTTTGCCCCATTTCGCTTTGCTGGCTATCCAAGCAACGAACCCCATGACATACGGCCAGAGTTTGAGCGTAAGATCTTCGACCACCGGGCTGCCGTGGGAGAATACGACTGAGCTAGCCACAAACACCGTGTGCATCTCACGCCTGTTGGCCTCCACCCAACGGCTGATGCGACCTGTTTGATCTGCTGTGATGATGCGGCCTTGCCGCAGGTTGCGGTTCGTCCGCAAATCCATAAAGATAAATCCCCAAGGCCCAATCCTGAAGCAGAAGTCTTGACCCTCTCTCGGATTCGTCGCCAGTGTCGCCGGGTTGCGGCTGGCCTGCATCAACGAGAACGCTTGGAACGCTGTTTCAAAGAGCCGTTTCCACTCGGGCTTGAACTCGCTCGTTTCCCCGACGTATGAATCCTTTCTCGATCCCCACCCATCGGTAATGTCGTGGTCATCCCACATCATAACGGCAGGCAAGCAGCACATGACACGCCTGTAGTGGATGTTGCTCCAGAATTTCCGGTAAGCGCTTAGGTAGAGAAGCATCCGGGCATCGGCATTCGGCTCGGCCAGAACTTGTTTTTCCCAATCGTCCGCGTAGACTTGGTCGCCTACCAGCAACGCAAAACGCACACTCTTGTTGCTCTCCCGAGAGATGATCTGTGGCAAGTCTGCCCAAACGGCATGCCCATCGAAACCATCAGCACCCGAGACGGTTGGGTTATGGCAGCTCATCAATAAGAAATCGATTTGCCTATTCGCATCCTCGGATAGCGTCCGGAATTGCAGCTCCTTCTCTGTTAATCCTTGAAGGTCAAGAGGCAACGAGTGCGCTGGGTCGGTCCAAAGTTTGTAGAAATATCTCGTGTCTGGTCGCAGGCCGTCAACGGTGATGCAATCCGTGAAAAATTTATCTGCTCGAAGATTCAGTACTCCAGCTGCAGCCTGAGGCGCACCGACTTCTCCTTCGTGCAGTGACGCGTAGATTGTTTGCCGCTCGCCTTCGAGGTGCAGCCAGATCCTGATGCTGTGGGGGGTCACGTGTCCCAGGAACGGTCCGAGTAGCATCGTCTCGCTCGGACTCGACGTGTTTGGGACTGTATCGGTCATGACCGCCTCGCGAGGTTGCAATTCTTGGTGCCTTGTCACAGTACGCGAGTCGGATTGATTAGCTAATTCTTTTTTGTTCTCACCCAATGTCTCAGCTGCATGGATTCCGCACGGGCTACCTGACAGGCTGACTCACGACTGCGGCCAGTCCCGATCAAAAATGGATTGTAGAAGTTGTGAGCCAGCCGTCGTTGAAGTGACTGCCGTCCGCGGCCGATCCTGAGGCCAGGCCGTAGAAAGCGACCGTTACCGGTGTCGGGTTCGACGCGGCAGGCGTGGAAGAGCTTGTAGACGTTGGTCGCGCCTCATCGAAACGAGCCGACAATGAGCGGCGTAGTGACCGCATGTAGCTGTAAGCGGTACCATACTGAGATAGAACCAAAGCAGATATGATATTCGTCTACTTCAATAGGCAGGTAGCCGATGCGTTCGGCAGTTATACGGTCCGTCTTTCCCGGTACCTTTTATGTTCCCATTAAAGTACTGCCCCATCGATGAGGCAGACATAAACGCATCCAAGGTCGACTTCGGCAGTTCGCAGTAGTGGTAGTACGTGTCCTTCAGCGGAATGATCATGTACTGGTGGGATCTCTCGGGCTCGTTCGGCTCCAAATCCTACGCGCGCGAGGAACTGGTCGCGGAGATGGCGGGCGCATTCGTCTGCGCCACCCTTGGCATCGTGCCGACCGTGCGCCACGCCGACTATATCGGCTCCTGGCTCGAGGTGCTGCGTGAGGACAACCGCGCCGTCGTGCGGGCGGCGAGCGTGGCGTCGAAGGTTGCCGATTTCCTGCTCGGCTTTCTGCAACAGCCGGTCGCCTCTTCCGACGATGGCAGCGAGGAGGCCGCGTAGTGCGTCGGCCGACCGCTTAGGTTGGCGGTGGCGGGCATACCTCAGAGAGTGAGAGGCGGGCGGTGCAGTTCGTGACGGGTTGGAGGTCGAGAGAGAGTCTTTCGGCCGCCCGTCGCGGAGAATCCGACATGGCAACCGCCGTTCAGAAGATCAAACTCAGTCCGTCCCGGGACATTCCTTTCAACAAGCTGGTCTTGAGCCAGTCGAATGTTCGTCGCGTCAAGGCGGGCATCTCGATCGAGCAACTGGCCGAGAGCATCGCGCAGCGCACCTTGCTGCAAAGCCTCAGCGTCCGTGCCGTCGTCGACGCCGACGGCACGGAGACCGGCATGTTCGAGGTGCCTGCGGGCGGGCGTCGGTACCGCGCCCTCGAGCTTCTGGTGAAGCAGAAGCGCATGGCGAAGACGCAACCGGTCCCCTGCGTGGTCAGGGACGGCGGTATTGCCGAAGACGACTCGCTTGCGGAAAACGACGAACGCGTCGGCCTGCATCCGCTCGATCAGTTCCGCGCGTTCCAAATCCTCCGCGATGGCGGCATGAGCGAAGAGGAGATCGCCGCACGGCATTTCGTGACGCCGGCTATCGTCAAGCAGCGCCTGCGCCTGGCTTCGGTGTCGCCGAAGCTGCACGACGTCTACGCCGAGGATGGCATGACGCTGGAGCAACTCATGGCCTTTACCGTCACCGGCGACCAGGCGCGTCAGGAGCAGGTTTGGGACAATGTGAGCCGCTCTCAGAACGACGAACCGTACCAGATCCGCCGGATGCTCACGGAACACACCGTCCGCGCCTCCGACCGCCGGGCCCAATTCGTCGGGCTCGACGCGTACGAGCAGGCGGGTGGCGTCGTGCTGCGCGATTTGTTTCAGCAGGATGACGGAGGTTGGCTGCAGGACGTGCCGTTGCTCGATCGCATGGTTTCGGAGAAGCTCAGGATCGAGGCCGAGGCGATCGCGGCCGAGGGCTGGAAGTGGATCACAGTTGCCGTCGACTTCCCCTACGGTCAGTCCAACGGGCTGCGCCAACTCGACGGTCAGCCGGCTGAACTAACGGAGGAGGAGCGGGCGACACTCGACGCGTTGAATGCCGAATACGCCAGGATCGAGACCGACTATCAGGACGCCGACGAACTGCCTGACGAGATCGACCAGTGTCTTGGCGAGATCGAGGCGGCGCGTTCGGTATTTGAAGCTCGATCGCTCATCTACGATCCGGCCGACATCGCCCGCGCCGGCACCTTCGTCAGTATCGATGCCGAAGGGGTACTCGCGATCGACCGCGGCTACGTTCGTCCTGAGGACGAGGTGCCCGACGTCCCCGATAGCGACGCCGACGAAGGGGGAGAGACAGTCGACAACCGGGAGCCCGGTACGATTCAGCGTGCGGTCATCACGGTCGGTGGTGCGCCGACTGAGCCAGTCGACGAGGATGATGACGATGCCGCGAAGCCGCTGCCGGACCGGCTCGTCACCGAGTTGACGGCGCATCGCACGCTTGCGCTGCGCGATGCACTGGCCAACCACCCCGCCGTCGCCTTCCAGGCGGTGCTGCACAATTTCGTGCTGGCGACCTTCTACCGTTTCGCATCGTCGAGCGGCTGCCTGGAGATCTCGATCCGAACGCCGACGTTCCCCGCCCAGGCTCCCGGCTTGACGGAGAGCGCATCGGCGCTAGCTATAGATGCCCGACATGACGGTTGGAAGGCCCGTCTGCCGAAGGACGAGGCCGGCCTGTGGGATGCGCTGACCGCGCTGGATGGGACCGCGCAGGCCGCGCTGTTCGCGCACTGCGCCTCGTCCGCGGTCAATGCGCTTCATGAAGCGGCCAACCGGTACAACGAGGGCCGCGTCTCCGCCCACGGCGTCCGGCGTCGGCTCGATCAGGCCGATGCCCTGGCTCGCGCTGTCGGGCTCGACATGGTGACCGCAGGCTGGAAGCCGACTGCCGACAACTACCTTGGCCGCGTCACCAAGCCCCGCATTCTCCAGGCGGTGCGCGAGGCCAAGGGTGAGCCGTCGGTGCAGCTCATCGACCACCTGAAGAAAGGCGACATGGCGCGGGAGGCCGAGCGTTTGCTCGATGGCACGGGCTGGCTGCCCGAGCCGCTACGTCTCCCTGAGATCGACGACGCGCAGCAAGGTCCCGCCACGGACGTCGAGGCGCTTCCGGAATTCCTCGCGGAGGACGACGAAGTCGCCGCCGACGCAGACGAAGACCGGCCCCAAATCATCGCAGCTGAATAGTTGAGTGAACGCGAGGCGGCTGCGGCCGCTTCGCACCTTCCCAGCCTCACACCCATCCCCAAGCCCGGCTCCCCCCAATGACACCCAATGACAGGGACATGCCGGGCTTTCATCGTTTCAGGAGAACGGTCATGTCTGTTCGCACCGTCTACGAAAATGCACCACTCGGTTCACTCATTCGCTATTCCGACGGCACGTCGAGGCCGCCTGCGCGCTTCAAAAAGAAGCTCGCGGCGTGGGAAAACCGCAACGGCACCGGGCGCCTCGTCAGGAAAGAGCCGGCCAGAGAGCGGCCGAACTGGATCTGGCCTGCCAGCTTCACACTCCACGAGGGCGATTTCGGGAGCGGCGGCGTCGTGGTGCTGACGGTCAGGCGTACATACTCCCTCGACAGCGATCTGTGCTTCGAGATCGTCGAACGCCCTGCCATCGGCGCGTTACGCATCCTCCAGGAATATGGCGACAATGCCGAACTGCTTCATCTAGCCGAAAGCCACGAAGCGGCCGAGCGCTGGTTGACGCAACATCGCTATTCCAACGTGCGCCTGAACGAGGTCACCGAGGATGAGGTCGGCGCTGATGTCGTCGAGGGTCGGGCCGCCTGACCTTCGGTGCGATCCACTGTACCCGTTCACTCGTAGGGCTCCCGGCCGTCGCGCGGTTCCGTGTAGCGGGCAGGGGCCGATCGATCGTGCCTGCAGCGTCACGAAGCCACCAAGCGGCTGATCGAGCCGGAGGCGCAGTAACCGGCTTGATCGCGGGTAACTCAAAGGTCCGACGCTGATGCGTCGGACCCTTTGTTCGTGGAGGGGTCAAAGGAAGAGCGCGGCCGGGACGGGTTTGAGCCGGCGAGGTCGAGAGAGAGAGAGCGCCTGCGGCTCGACCCGTCTCCGCTCTTTCGAGGTCACTTCCATGACATACATATCCGCTTCTGCCGCCGCATCCGCGTGCTTTGAGGCCGCTTCCAATATCGCAGGCCGATCTGCCGCGATTGGCCGGGCCGCGCAACTTCTCCTTCCTCATCTCGAAAGTGGTCGTCGCATCGATGCGCCGCTCCTGCGCGTCGCCATGGACGCCGCTTTTGGCGGCACCGACGCTTCGGGAGCCTGGGCCTGGAAGACCGGCTACGACGCCTGTGAAGCGGCGACGGTGCTGTTCCTGCGCAAGTTAGCCCCGGCGACGCGCGCACGCGCTGCATCGCCGGTCGCCATGCTGCCGATGCTGGCCAAAATCACCAGCCTTCTTCCTACCCATACCCGCCGCTCCGAAGAGAGCGAGACGTTGCAACAGTTCAGTACGCCCATTCCGCTCAGTTTTGTGGCGAGCCTGGCCGCCGCGATCACGCCGGCTGACGTTGTCCTGGAGCCGTCGGCCGGCACCGGGCTGCTTGCGATCCTCGCCGAACTGGCCGGGGGATCTCTTGCCCTCAACGAGTTGGCCGAAACCCGCGCGGGACTTTTGTCACTCCTCTTTCCCGGCATCGCGGTGACCTCGTTCGATGCCGCCCACATCGACGATCATCTCGACACGGCCATCGTCCCCAGCGTCGTGCTGATGAACCCGCCGTTCTCGGCCGTCGCCAACGTCGACCGCCGCATGGCCGATGCAGCGCTCCGTCATATTTCCTCGGCATTGGCACGCCTGGCCGAAGGCGGTCGTTTGGTCGCGATATCAGGCGCGAGCTGCGCGCCCGACAATCCCGCATGGAGGGACGCCTTCATCGCCTTGCAGGAACGCGGGCGCGTCGTGTTCTCGGCCGCCATCGACGGCGCGGTCTACGCCAAACACGGCACCAGCATCGATACGCGCCTGACCGTGATCGACAAGGAACCCGCTGAAGATACGACGGTGTTTCCGCTGTCTCCGGGCATGGCGCCGGATGTAGCGACATTGCTCGGCTGGGTGATGCAGCTGGTGCCACCTCGGTCTCCGATCGGATCGACTGTCGCCAATGTAGCGACCCCGCGTCCGGTCATTCAGAAAACGGTGCGGGCCTGCGCCATGCGCCCGTCCTCCACCCCAGCTCCGGCGATGGAACCTGCCGCGACCGAACTCGCCTACGAAACCCTGGCGTGGCACCCCGTCGAGCACGGCCGCATCACCGAAGCCCTCTACGAACAGTACGGCTTACAGTCGATCCGTATTCCCGGCTCCCAAGCCCATCCCACCATGCTCGTGCAATCAACGGCGATGGCGTCGGTCGCACCACCCATTCCCTCTTATCGGCCGCATCTTCCCGCGAATGTGGTGTCGGACGGCCTGCTGTCGGATGCACAGCTTGAATCCGTGATCTATGCCGGCGAAGCCCATGGCGGCATTCTCCAGGGATCATGGACAGTCGACGAGACGTTCGATTTCGTCTCGGCCGCGCCCGCGGACGCCGGGAACGCCGTCCAGTTTCGGCGTGGCTGGTTTCTTGGTGATGGAACTGGCGCCGGCAAGGGCCGTCAGGTCGCCGGTATCCTGCTCGACAACTGGCTCAAGGGTCGCCGCCGTGCAGTGTGGGTCAGCAAATCCGACAAGCTGATCGAGGACGCCCAGCGTGACTGGTCTGCACTCGGCCAGGAACGCCTGCTGGTGACACCGCTCTCGCGTTTCCGTCAGGGCACACCGATCCGTCTGGAGCAGGGCATCCTTTTCACGACCTACGCCACGCTACGTTCCGACGCGCGTGACGAGAAGGTTTCTCGGGTCCGGCAAATCGTTGAATGGTTGAGCAGGAATTTCGACGGCGTGATCATTTTCGACGAGTCTCACGCGATGCAGAATGCGGCGGGCGGGAAAGGTGAACGTGGCGGCGCGGCCGCTTCACAACAAGGCCGCGCGGGGCTTCGCCTGCAACATGCCTTGCCGAACGCGCGCATCGTCTACGTCTCGGCGACCGGCGCCACTACAGTCCACAATCTCGCCTATGCGCAGCGGCTTGGACTGTGGGGCGGCGAAGATTTCCCATTCGCCACCCGCGCGGAGTTCGTTGAGGCGATTGAGGCCGGTGGTGTCGCGGCGATGGAAGTGCTGGCGCGCGATCTCAAGGCGCTCGGTCTATATGCCGCCAGATCGCTGTCATATGAGGGCGTCGAATACGAGCTGGTTGAGCATACGCTCACCGACGAGCAGATTCGCATCTATGACGCTTATGCGGGCGCGTTCAGCGTCATCCATAACAATCTCGATGCGGCGATGCAGGCGGCCAACATCACCGGCTCCACCGGCACTTTGAACGCGCAGGCGAAGTCCGCCGCGCGCTCCGCCTTTGAGAGCGCCAAGCAGCGTTTCTTCAACCACCTCATTACGGCGATGAAGACGCCGTCGCTGATCGCAGCCATTGATCGCGATCTTGCGGCGGGCCATGCCGCCGTGATCCAGATTGTTTCGACCGGCGAGGCGCTGATGGAACGGCGGCTCGCCGAAATTCCGACTGAGGAATGGGGCAACGTCCAGGTCGACGTCACCCCGCGTGAATACGTCCTGGACTATCTCGCGCACTCGTTCCCGACCCAGCTCTACGAGCCCTTCACCGACAGCGAGGGCAATCTGTCGTCACGCCCGGCTTATCGCGACGGGCAGCCGGTGCAGTGCCGTGACGCGGTCGCACGCCGCGACCGGCTGATCGAAAAGCTCGCCTCGTTAACGCCTGTTCACGGCGCGCTCGATCAGATCGTGCAGCGCTTCGGCACAGATGTGGTGGCCGAAGTCACGGGACGTTCGCGTCGGATCGTTCGCAAGCGGGGGGCCGATCGCATCGATCGGCTCGTCGTCGAGAACCGCGCGGGTTCGGCCAACCTCGCCGAGACCCAGGCATTCATGGATGACGACAAGCGCATTCTTGTGTTCTCGGAAGCAGGTGGCACCGGACGCAGCTACCATGCGGAGCTTTCGGCCAGAAATCGCCGGCTCCGTGTTCACTACCTCCTTGAAGCTGGATGGAAGGCCGACGCCGCGATTCAGGGCCTTGGCCGCACCAACCGCACCAATCAGGTGCAGCCGCCGCTGTTCCGCCCGATCGCGACCAACGTGAAGGCCGAGAAGCGGTTTCTTTCCACCATTGCGCGCCGTCTCGACACCCTTGGCGCCATCACCAAAGGCCAGCGGCAGACCGGCGGGCAGGGGCTGTTCAGATCCGAGGACAATCTGGAGAGCCAGTATGCCCGCGACGCGCTGCGGCAGCTCTACGCCCTTCTTGTTGTGGGTAAGGTGGGGGATTGCTCGCTTGGAACCTTCGAGGATGCGACAGGGCTGAAGCTGATGGATGCCAACGGCATCAAGGACGAGTTGCCGCCGATCACGACTTTCCTCAACCGGCTGTTGGCGCTGACCATCGATCTGCAGAACATCCTGTTCACGGCGTTTGAGCAGTTGCTGACCGCACGGATCGAGGGCGCGATCGCAAGCGGAACTTATGATGTCGGGCTTGAGACCCTGGCAGCGGAGTCATTCGTCGTCACTGGCCGCCAGACCATCTACACCCATCCTGGCACATCGGCCGAAACCAGCCTGCTGACCATCACCCAACGTGATCGTAACCGGCCGGTTACGTTAGACGAGGCGCTTGCTCGTCTCTCCGATCCGCGCGCCGTGCTGCTGGTCAACAGCCAGTCGGGGCGGGCGGCTGTGCAGGTACCGGCTCGTAGTCTGATGACCGACGATGGCGAGGTCGAACGCCGCGTGCGGCTCGTTCGTCCGATGGAGCATCCAACTGTCGCGTTGGCGATGATGCCACAGACCCACTGGCAGGAGACCGATCGCGAGACGTTTTCGCGTATTTGGACGACAGAATTGGCCGCAGTGCCTGAGTTCACCGACAGCGAGATCCACATCGTATCAGGGCTGTTGTTGCCGATCTGGAAACGCCTGCCCAACGAATCCACGCGCGTTTACCGGCTTCAGCTAGATACCGGCCAACGTGTCATCGGACGAAAGGTCTCGCCAGCATGGGTCGCGGGCGCACTTTCAACCGGTATGGCGACGTTGACGCCGGACGGGGCCTTTACGGCGCTGATGGATGGCAAGACCGTGCTCGATCTCGCCGAAGGCCTGCAACTTCGTCGCGTCCGCGTCATGGGCGCTAACCGCATCGAACTCACGGGCTTCACTGACGCGATGCGCGATCGGCTGCGGGCCTATGGCCTGTTCCACGAAATCATCTCGTGGAAGCTGCGCATGTTCGTGCCGACAGATTTTTCCGGGCCGGCAATCCTGGGCAAAGTGCTGGAGCGCTATCCGCTCTCACGCATTTCCGATCGGGCGGCGGCGTGACATGCCCCGCGATGCAACGGAGCTGGCCCATCGTCTGGGGCGAGAGGCCGAGGCGGTGTGCCGTCACTATCTCTCCAACGGGCGGCGAGTAGGAAATTATTGGCAGGTCGGAGATGTCAGGAACACCGCCGGCCGCTCCATGTTCGTACGCCTGAGCGGTGACGCGTCCGGCAAGCGCGTCGCTGGTAAATGGACGGATGCCGCAACCGGCGAGCACGGCGATCTCCTCGACGTTATCAGAGAAAGTTGCGGTCTCGGCCATTTCCGGGACGTGGCTGGCGAAGCAAGACGCTTCCTCAGACTGCCACGACCCGAACCGCACTCGGACCGGCGGCCGCCTCTTTCGACAGCACCGTCTGGATCGCCGAAGTCGGCGACCAGGGGGTCTCCGGAATCGGCACGGCGGCTATTCGCGATGTCTCAGCCGATTGCGGGGACGCTTGCAGAAGCAAATCTCCGTGCCCGCGGCATCACGGTTCTTCGCGACTGCGCAAGCCTAAGGTTCCATCCGCGCTGCTATTACCGTCCGGATCCATACGAACCGACCGAGACCTGGCCGGCGATGATCGCGGCGGTGACCGATCTCGACGGAAGGATTACCGGCGCGCATCGTACCTACCTCAATCCGCAAGTGTTCGATCGTTCGGCCAGCGGCAAGGCGCCGATCGACACGCCAAGGCGCGCGATGGGCCATCTCCTCGGTAACGCCGTTCGTTTCGGTGTCGCAGACGACGTGATGGCGGCCGGCGAGGGGATCGAAACCATATTGTCGCTCCGTTGCGGTTTGCCTGATATGCCAATGGCGGCGGCACTTTCAGCCGCTCACCTCGCAGCCATTCTACTTCCGGCCACACTGCGTCGCCTTTACATCGTTCGCGACGACGATCCCGCCGGAGATCATGCAATGGAAAGCTTGAGCGCACGGGCTGGCACAAACGGGATCGAGGCGATCGCCCTGTCGCCGCGCTGCGAAGACTTCAACGAGGATCTCCGAGGTTTCGGCATTGATGCGCTTCGGGCTGCCCTGCGAGTGCAACTCGCCCCGGAGGACGTAGCGCGCTTCATTGAGTTCTGACTCGCCGCCGGTAGGGGACACGAACGCAGTGTCTTGCGCATTCCCTCGCGCCGGTTCGCAGGCGTTTCCTGGTGGGTCATAGAGGACCGCTCCCCGGCCTTCTGAGAGGGCGACCCTGCGGCAAGCGGCCCGGCCACGCAATGGCGCGAGCCGGCTATTTTCCGTCGCGTCCTCACAGACGCTTTACATCGCGAAGCAAAATAGCCGGCTCCCGCCATCCTCCGCTCTGCTTCGGCCGCTTCGCGGTGCAGGTCCGGTCCGCCCGCCGCCTTTCGTCGCCACGAAGGCCGCGATGGGCGCGGCCGTTCCGACAAAGGAAAACGCCATGACGACCGATCGCGACGAACAGACCTGGGATCCGTCGCTCACGACATCCCCAACCGATCACGTTCTCACCGAACTCCAGCTCCATGGCTATCGCCCCTTTCAGGACGAACCCGACCCCAGACCGCTGCCTGAAGCGCACACCGTCGCCGACGCCGTCGCCGACATCTTTGACGCCCTGATCGCGACGCTCAGCGAGACCCGTCTCGAACCAGATCTTGAAAACCTGCTGTGGGGAAGCGTCAATCTCTTCCACCGCGCCACGATGCGTATCGAACGCGACCTCGACGGCAATGAATTGGCGCAGAAGCGCAGCCAGAAGGATCAGGATGGCTCGGAAATCCGCTCGGTTGAATTGGAGCGCCTCATCGCCGAGGGCGTGACCCTGATCGAACGCCGTAACGCCATCGAGGTCTTCCGCGACCAGGCCGCCGAGCAATTCGAGCGTCATACAGGCTCAGCCTGGCGGCCACGCTCGGGGTCTCTGGTAAACCATCGCACCCTGACTTCGGCCATGATCGACAGCCGCGACTTTCTCGCAGCCAAACGTCGTGTCGCCCTTGAGCCGCTGATGCCGGCGGGCACCAGGATCGCCTTTACCGGTGGACTCGATTGCAACGATCACCGCCTGATCTGGGATACGCTTGACAAGGTCCGGGCCAAATATCCTGACATGGTCCTGCTGCATGGAGGATCACCGAAGGGGGCTGAACGCATCGCCGCCCGCTGGGCCGATCACCGCAAGGTAACGCAGATCGCCTTCAAGCCGGACTGGACCCGCCACGCCAAGGCGGCACCCTTCAAGCGCAACGACCAGATGCTCGACGTCCTGCCGGTTGGCGTCATGGTATTCCCCGGCACCGGTATTCAAGAAAATCTCGCAGACAAGGCGCGCAAGCTCGGCATTCCCGTCTGGAAGTTCGGCGGCGACGGCGGCGCGTAAGCGCCGCTACTGCCGGACAAGAGGCACATTTCCGTCTTGACCAAACTGATGAACCGCCTACGAATTTCCTCTCCCGTCACCTTGTGTCTTCGGCTATACTAAATGCTGCGCCGTGGTGGTGGTGGAGGCGTAACCCTTGCAACATCTGTCACGGGACCCACCACCATGACCATCATTGGCATTCTTCTCAATATCGCCGGGCTCGGCCTCGTCTGTTGGGCGCTATTCACGCTCGCCGTCTATGCATTGCCGTTCTTCGTCGGCATGACCGCCGGCATGTATACGTATCGAACTGGAATAGGTCCCATCGGCGCCATCGCTGTTGGTTTTGTCGCGGGTGCCTTCGGACTTTTGGCCGGTCGGTATCTCTTCTCTGTCACACGCTCTCCCACCATCCGTCTTGTCATAGCCCTTTTGTTCGCGGCGCCCGCGGCGTGGGCCGGCTATGAGGTGACGCTCAGCCTCGCTCATATCGGCATCTCCTCGGAATGGTGGCGGGAAGTGTTTGCCTTGGTCGGCGCGGTCGGCATCGGATGCACCGCTTGGGCCCGCGTGGCGATATTGACGACACCTGTTCTCAGCGAGGGCGTTGGTACCGGTTCGGCTCCATCACCCTTGGGACCATGCTTGGGACCGGTGACCACAGACGCGCGATCGTTCGGCTCCGTCTTCTCTCGGCTGGCTATGGAACGGGAGGCTGTCGTTCTTCGTGACCGAGAGATAATCGCGGCCCTCGCTGGATCGCTTCGAACGGGCGGTGACGACCCCGTCGGTGGACGATAATCCCGAAGGCTCGGAGCGTCGTCGTTGGTCCGGTTTGTCTCGTCGACGCTTGGCCGCCTTTCTGTACGCCAGGTTTTCTCTTCCTTCCCGGATGCGCCGGGGTCTCCTGTTCGGGCCGATTGATAGCTGGCACGTCTCCTCGAGTGCTGTTCAGTGCACGCGAGCACCTTGCCTCTCATTGGCTTGATCTGGCCGAAGGTCGGCTGCGCCTCGATCGCCTGAACCGCAATGGCGGACGGATCGACTTTCTTCCCCTGGGCTTCGCCCATTCCTCGCGCGGGCCAAGAAAGTCTCACCGCCGCCATCCTCCGCTGCGCTGCGGCCCAAGCGGGTGCGGCGTCGATCGCCTTCGGCTTTCAGATCGCCATCGAGGCCGCGGTGGTCGCGGGCTCGAAACAGCTAAGGAGAAGTGACATGGCTAATATCGGTTCCTTCAAGAAGTCCGGCCAGGAATTCCAGGGCGAGATCGTCACCCTGAGCCTCCAGACCAAGGGCGTCCGCATCGTGCCCGAGACAGACCGGACCAGCGACAACGCGCCGAGCCACCGGGTCTATGTCGGCCGCGCCGAGATCGGGGCCGCCTGGCCGAAGCGCTCGAGCGAGGGCCGCGATTATCTGTCGGTGAAGCTCGACGATCCGAGCTTTAACGCTCCGATCTACGCCAACCTCTTCGACGACGAAGACGCCGAGACCTCCACCCTGATCTGGTCCCGCAGCCGCAAGCCCAACGCGGACTGAGCCGAACAAGACCCAACACCCCGCTCGTCGAGCGGGGTGTTGATTCTTGCATTATCGGCAAGGATCGGCCAACGCAGTTGACGCGGGACTGCGTCCGGCCTGGCTGGGCTTTAGGCCCGGCTCGCGAAAAGGCGTTGCAGCACCCGATCCAAATTTCGATTTCAACGCTTGGACGGCGTCCGCTTCTTTCGTTCGCCTGATTCGGCAGGGGGAAGCCTGAGCAGATCTGCGGCTTCGACCCCAAGAGCCCGTCCGAGCCTGTCCACCACGTCGATGCCGGCGGCGTAAAGGTTTCGTTCAAGCGAACTGATGTAGGTACGGTCGATTTTGGCACGGTGCGCCAACTCTTCCTGCGAAAAGCCGCGTGCCCGTCGAAGCTTCCTTAGATTGAGCGCCAGTACCTCTCGTATCTCCATGCCTGAGAGGGCAGCGCCTTGAAGAGTATTTCACCACGGAGTATTCTCTACAATCGCGCGTGATATCCGGCGGGTGGGAACGTTCGTACAAACGGTTGGTTAATCTTTTGGGGCCAACAAGGCCTCTAAGCGGCCGGGCTTCCCAGTACAAAGATCGCCTGAGGGCAGCTAAGATGCCCCGAGGTCGAAGCTTCTAGAAAATAGTAGGAGTTTCAATGCCGTCGCCACCGCTCGATCCCAATGTTGCAGATACGGCTCCCGATGATCCCGTCCTGACAGTGTATGACGAGGAACACGTCGTCACCTATTTGCGCCTGCTCGACGCCGAGGCCGATAACGCGGATTGGCGCGAAGCGGCGCGCCTCATCCTCCACATCGATGCCGTCCGGGAGCCGGAACGTGCTCGCCGTGCGTTCGACACCCATCTTGCTCGCGCGAAATGGATGACGGACCAGGGCTATCGTCATCTGCTGCATGGAGGCCGGCGACCAGAAGATGGAAAGTGAATTCCATTTGACAGAAAGATGACTTCTTGTTTGTCCCTTGATTGCAAAGCTGAATGGCGCAATAGCGACAGCGTATCGTGCAACCATAAAGGGTCCCCATTTTCGTGCTGCAATTCCCTGTCCTTTTAAGTATGGGGAAAGTAATACGATGTCGGAATTCGATTGGAGATCGCCGGAGGCCTATGTAAGCCTGCAGAGTGCCGAAGCAACTGACTTCGCCTGGGAGTGTCTTCGTCGCAATCTCGACTATCGTGAAGATTACCGCTCGCTGCAGCGTGGCGGGTCGCCGGCTGCGCTGAGCGAGGAAAAATTCCGAGAGCGATGGGGGCTTTCTTTTCGCAGCTGACCCCCGCCAACCCTTCGATACGCAGGCCATCTTCTGGGCGCCCGAGGTTTTGCCGACCGTGCTGCCGGCGGGAGTTCGTTCGTCGATTGATGCTTGTCGGTACGAGTTTGACCTGACCAAACTGACCGGCGCCGAGCTTCGGCGTGCGTCAGATGGATGGCATGCCGTCGTCCGGTTGGGTGGAACGACGCATCGGCTGTGGCTGAGGGAGCCCCCAACTGAGGCCACATTGCTGATCCTCGAACTACCGCTCGACCCCGAGTTCGACGTTCGCTCGCGTGCCGCGCATCGACTGTGGTCGGCTCTTGGCGGACGGCGGCCGGGACCGCCACTTCCTGCGCTGTCTGCGCAAAGACGCCAGCGGATAACGCTTGCCATCCGCGCCCTCGATGGCCGAGCCGAAGGAAACAGCTATCGCGCGATTGCAGAAGCCTTGTTTGGCAAAAGCCGCATTCCGGATCATGCCTGGAAAACCCATGACCTGCGTAATCGCACGATCCGGCTGGTCCAAAGCGGGTTGGCCCTGATGCGTGGCAGCTATCGGGCATTGCTTCGGCGGTCGCGCCGCAAGCAATAACCGATCATTCAAAGGGTGCCGAAAACGGACCTCCCGATCATCGGCATCCCCCTTCGCGCCCTCACTCCGCCACCCTGACCTTCGACGCGCCGTCAACCTCGCCGGCGCTCCCTGAGATCATGGAGCCTTTCAAATGCCCGATCCGAACGCCGGCTTGCCGCCGCGTTTTCTGCGCACGCCCGAGGCTGCGCGGTTCCTCTCGCTTTCCGGTCGCACGCTTGAAAAGCACCGAACCTACGGCACCGGCCCGGCCTACCGAAAACTTGGTGGGCGCGTCGTCTATGCGCTGGAGGACCTGAGGGCCTGGGCAGATCGGGGCGCGAAAACCTCCACCTCTGATCCAGGCGCCGGCACGGTGCTGCCCGCCAGGCGGCATGCGAGCCCCATTCCCTATGCGGGCAAGGCGCGACGCTGATGGCCAGGGAACATGATCGGCCGGCCTGGCGCCGAAGTATCTTAGAGCGCGAACAGCTCGACCTGTTCCGAGCGCTTCCGGGCGACCTCGCGGCACGCGACGCGCAGGACCTGATGGCATATCCGTTCTTCTCCCTGGCCAAGTCCAGGCGCGTCGTTCCGATCGACTTCCGCGCTGGCAAGATCGCCATTCGCGTCGAGGCCGTGCCGGAACACGGCATGGCGACGATCTGGGACGCGGATGTGCTGATCTGGGCGGCTTCGCAGATTGTTGAAGCGCGAGACAGCGGGCTGAAGACCTCCCGCCTGATGGCGACAACGCCCTACGAAATCCTTACCTTCGTCGGCCGCGGTACCAGCGCCCGCGACTACGACCGTCTCAAGGCGGCGCTCGACCGGCTGCAATCGACCAGCGTGATGACGTCGATCCGTCAACCGACGGAGCGCCGGCGGCACCGGTTCTCCTGGATTAACGAGTGGAAGGAGACCGCGGATGTGCACGGCCGCCCGCGTGGACTGGAGTTGATCCTGCCGGACTGGTTCTACGGCGGTGTACTGGACGACGCGCTCGTGCTCACGATCGACCGGGCCTATTTCGACCTGACAGGTGGACTTGAGCGCTGGCTTTATCGGGTCGTCCGTAAGCACGGCGGCCATCAGCAAGGCGGCTGGAGTTTCGATCTTGTTCATCTCCACGCCAAGTCCGGCAGCCTCTCGCCGCTCAAACATTTTGCCTACGACCTGCGCGAAATAGTCCGTCGCCAGGCAATGCCTGGCTACCGTCTTTTCATCCGACCGGGACCTCGAGGCGCTGAACGTCTCGTCTTTGCGCCGACTCCCGTCGATCCGTTTGTAGAACGTCTGCGCAAGCGTGGTTTCTGTCGCACAGGGGAAAACCTGTGAATCAGCTCGTGCTATCGGGGACCGGGATTCACGTGCCATCGAGGACCCGATCCTCGTGCTATCGAGGATCAAAATCGGATGAAACGTCTTGGTGCTCAGTAGCTTGTCGCGGCCGTAACTTTACTAACCTGGAATCCTTCGGATTCCTTCTAACGGGGACGGTCGTTTTCCAGCCTGTTGGTAAGCGGGCGCTGCGCCGTCTGCTTGGGCGGACCAAGGCGTTTGACCTCCGAGCAGACGGAGCAGCCGCATGAGCAATCTCACGCAGGTTGAGCTGCTATGGCTTGAAAGTCGCATCGAGAACCGAATTCGCTTCGGTCGCGTCGCCGAGGAAAGAATTCTCGATCGCCGCAGGCGGGTCCTGTCGTTCGCGCCCGGCAGCATCTTCGCGTTTGTGCGCTGGATGTCGAACGATTTTGGAACAGTCGTTTCACGCATCGACATCTTGCGGGCGGTCGCAACCGGCCAGCGCTGCTCGACTGTCCCTTATGTCAAACCCGGCGGCGAAAGCCTGTTGCGCCTGTCGGGCTGGCCAAAGGTAGAGCGCGTGCTGCAGCTGATCGATGCCGTCGAGGCGCTCGGCATTGATTCTGCCGACGCCGCGCCGGACTATTGGCACCATGCGCATAACCGGTTGTCGGTCAACGAAATACCTCGGCCATACACACGGTCCCGGCACCAGGCCTGGCTCCACCGGCGGAGGGTGATGTCATGAGCGCTCGGCGTGCGACCGTTTTCACGACATCTGTAGCAACCGTTCTTCTCCTTTGCACGCTCGGTAGAGCGCCACCAAGCTACATATGGAATGCATCGAACAGCGTTCCAATTGGCCTTTACCGCCTTCAGCCGATGACCAATTTGGTCGTCACCGAACTTGTCGCGATTCAGCCACCTGATCTCCTTGCTGCATTCCTTGATCGCGATGGATATTTGCCGAATGGTGTCCCCATGCTGAAGCGCGTGCTGGCACTCCCCGGACAGAAGGTTTGCCGAAACCGCCTGACGATCACCGTCGACGGCGTCGAGGTCGGCCAGGCGCAGGAACGCGACGGGAAAGGCCGTCTGCTTCCGGCTTGGAGCGGATGCCGCGTCATTGCTGAAGGCGACATCTTTGTCATGAACTGGCAGTCAACCGACTCGCTGGACAGCCGCTACTTCGGGCCACTTCCTGCCTCCGCAGTGATCGGCAGAGCGGTACCCGTGTGGACTAGCGAGGAGTGATCATGCACGAACTCCCCTACAACCCGACGGATGACGGCTCCTCCGAAGGGACTTCATTTTTTCCTTGCCGGCAAACAGCGAAGCATCATTCTCACAGCCAGCAACCGAAAGCCTATGTCTGCGAGACGGTTGGCTCGGCCGTGTGGCTTCGTTCGATCCGTCGTACCTTGTTGTTGTGGAGGTCGCGCCATTCGTGTGTCAGATCGCTGTTTCCGCGCTCTTCGAGCCTGGCTTGCGCGCACAGACCGTATCGCCATCAGCTTCCGCCCGAAACGACGGCCTACGTCGCGGCGGTCACACCATTGCTGGACAACGAGCAGGGTGAACATGCCGCAGTTGACGGCAGGTGTGCACTTCCTTGGCGGGGGCTTCCCTGTTGTTGAGAGGCTGTTTGTTGAGCGGGCGGGCGCAGCGTGACGGACATCCGGTTTGCATTTGAGGCGCTGCACCAAGTCATGACGCGTACGGGCGATGCCTTCGGCCCGCGCTCTACTCGTCGCTTCGCTCCTCACCGAGCCACCCTGCGGGTGTCTCGGCCCTACGGGTAACGATCGCTATCGCAAACGCTCGCCTGGCTCGCAAACAGTGGGGGCTTCGCACGTCAACTGCAAAGTCGCGGTGGCTCCTTCGCAATGAATCGGTCACCAGCCGAGCTGTTCGGCAGTTGCCATTGGAGGATCCACCGCATGAGCCGAACTGGACTTTGTCGCAAATCGCCACGAGTACCGGGAGTCTGTTGGCCTGGAAGTTGGGCCCTGGGAACCAGCGACTGTGGATGGCAAGGGAAAAGCGCCGCCTCCGGTCGGGCGCATGTGGTTGGTGGAGTTGAGGTTTTAAGAGGCGTCGAGAATGACCAAGCCGTCGCTCCATTCCAAATCGTCAAGAAAATCAACGGAGCCGGAGCCGTCGGCCTAGGCAAGTTTGCGGTGAAGCCATCATGAGCAAGCGCGACAACGACCTTCGTGTTCGCCCTGGGCGTATTCGCGACCGCGGACGTAGCTCCTCGCGTCCGAAGAGCTTTGTCGGCCAGGTGATGCGGGCGGCGAAGAAAGCCGGACATGTTGGCCAAGGCTTCGGGCGCGGCAAAGGCGGAGCGAGCCGGTCGCACTTCGGACGAGGCCGGCGTGCCGCGCTCTCGTTGTCACTCCGCTCGACTTCGCGACGGGTGGTAATGAAAGCACGCGTGGTCCGTCACCACGGCACCCGGTTTCGCTCGGCACCACTGTCCAAGCATATCACCTATTTGAAGCGCGAGGGCGTGACGCGGGACGGTGCGTACGCCAGGATGTTCGACGCGAGGTTGGACGCGGCGGATGAACGCGCCTTTGCAGAACGCTGTGACGACGACCGCCATCATTTCCGATTCATCATCTCTCCGGAGGATGCCGCCGAGCTGGGCGACCTCCGGACCTTCACCCGCGATCTGATGACCGATGTCGCGCAAGATCTCGGAACCAAACTGGATTGGATCGCAGTCGACCACTGGAATACCGACAATCCACATCTTCATGTGCTGATCCGCGGCCGCGCCGAGGACGGCCAGGATCTGGTCATCAGCCGGGATTACATCAGCCGCGGGTTTCGGGATCGGGCGGCCGAACGCGTCACACTCGAACTCGGGCCGCGTAGCGAACGGGACATCCAGTCCGCCCTGGAAAGGGAGGTTGAGGCCGAACGTTGGACCAGCCTCGATCGGGCGCTGCGTGTCGCCGCCGACGAGGCCGCTGGCGTGGCAGACCTTCGGCCCAATGCTTCGGGCGAAGACTTAAGCCTCCGCCGACTGATGGTGGGGCGGGCAACCAGGCTGGAACGACTCGGTCTCGCCGATCAAGTTGCGCCCGGCTGCTGGACGCTGAAGCCTGGTGTCGAGGGAAGGCTGCGTGATCTGTCAATTCGCGGCGATATCATCAAGACCATGCATCGGGCGATGATCGTCCGTGGCCGCGAGCCGGATGTTTCCGGCTTTGCCTTGCACGGCGAGGTTCCGACGGATCCCGTGCTCGGCCGCCTAGTCAAGCGCGGACTGCATGACGAACTGAAGGGCTCGGCCTACGCTATCGTCGAGGGGATCGACGGACGAACGCATCACATGCGGTTCACCGATATCGAAATGACCGGCGATGCCGCGCCCGGCGCGATCGTGGAGGCGCGGTCTTACGAGGATGCGAAAGGCGCTGGGCGGCTTTCGCTCGCCACCCGATCGGATCTCAGTATTGAAGCCCAGGTCACGGCGCCGGGAGCGACCTGGGTTGACCGGCAGTTGCTCGCGCGGGATTCGGCCGTGGCGAACGGTGGTTTTGGGTCCGTAGTGCGCGAAGCCATGGACCGCCGGGTTGACTATCTCGCAGGTGAGGGCCTTGCGCGGCGGCAGGGAGCAAGGGTTATCTTTGCCCGCGATCTCCTCAACACGCTAAGGCAGCGGGAGCTCGATGCGACGGTTACAAAACTCTCGGCCGAGACAGGGTTGCTCCACAATCCGTCGTCGGAGGGCGAACGCGTCGTGGGTGTCTATCGTCAGCGCGTAACGCTGGCGTCCGGCCGGTTTGCCATGATTGACGACGGGCTTGGATTCCAACTCGTGCCGTGGCGGCCAGCGCTTGAACAGCATCTCGATCGCCAAGTATCCGGCGTTGCGACAAGTGGAGGAGGAGTGACCTGGAGCTTTGGAAGGAAGATTAGCCTCGCAATCTAATTGATGCCTGCCAACTCCGCGCCAGCAGACGAGGCACTCGCTGTGAAATTGGATGCAATCGCACTTCACGTCGCCGGTCAGATTCGTGCTTTTGCACGCGGATCTATCCGAACACACGACCATTGCGATTGAGCGGTTGCTCAAGTTCGCGAGAAACGCCTTTGATGGCCAACGTTCAGCACGTCGGGTCTGCCTCAGAACCGCACTGCAGGAAGCAACGTTCAAAGGTTCAACGATGAAGCCCAGAATTGGCGTCTACCTCTCGGAGCAGATGGCCGCGCGGCTAGCGGCAGCCGCCAAACGTCCCGGCGCCAGCAAGTCGGCGCTCGTTGAGGCCGCCCTTGCTCAGTTCTTTGGTTCGGACGACGATAGCGATAATCTCCCGGTACATCGCCGCCTTTCCCATATGAGCCGCCAACTTGAAGAGCTTGACCGCGGGCTTAGAATCGTCAATGAAACCGTCGCCCATCAGGCACGCTTCCATCTCTCCGTAACACCAGTGCTTCCCGCAGCGGACCAACGCGCTGCCTGCGTACTTGGGTCCGAGCGTTTCGACGAATTTGCCGCGCAGGTCGGGCGACGCGTTCGGTTGGGAACATCGCTAATGCAGGAGACGATGGATCGGCTCAGCACACCGAAACGCGAGGCTCTTTCGAATGGCCCGCGCAGCGAAACGCACAAGACATGCTCCTCGACTCTTGAGTCAGATCCCCGCACGTCAAAACCGGTTGGCATCGAAGTAGAGCACCCCACTGCCGTCCGGGAGGGCGGCAGCCTGTTCAACTTTCCAGGGAAGGCAGGACTGCCTCTGCACTAGCCCTGTTGCAAGGCAGGCACTTGATCACCAAGGCTCAGTCGAACAGCCGCTACGGTCTCCGCCGTCCAGCCATGTGACTCGGCGGCGACGTGCCGGTTTCTTGACGAAAAACTGGCGCTTGATCCTGCAGGTCTTCCTGCCGTTCGCTGCCGCCTACTATCTCTCATTTCTGTTTCGGACGATCAACGCGACCGTCGCCGGCTCTTTGACTGCGGAGTTTGGCCTCGATGCTGGCGACCTTGGCCTACTGACGTCTGTCTACTACTTGACCTTCGCGGCTGCCCAGATTCCGATCGGCATCTTGTTAGACCGATATGGTCCGGGGCTGATCCAAAGTACCGTGATGGTTGCGGCAGCTCTGGGTGCGGCGATATTTGCCGGGTCTGACAATTTCTGGCTGCTCCTCGGCGGCCGAGCACTGATCGGTCTTGGCGTCGCCGCATCATTGACCGCCGGGCTGAAAGCCCTCGTGCTGTGGTTTCCCAGCGAACGTGTCCCATTGCTCAACGGCCTGACGATCATGCTGGGGGGCTTGGGCGCACTGACGGCAACTTTGCCCGCGGAATTTCTGCTGGTCTCGATGGGCTGGCGAACGTTGTTTGAGTTGCTCGCGATTGTCACAGCCGTATGTGCGCTCATCATCTACCTTGTCGTCCCAAAGGTGCCGGCCGCCAAATCGTCGGTAACGGGCGGTTCAACTGCCCATGGTCTGAAGATGGTTTATGCCGACCCACGCTTCTGGCGCCTGGCTCCGCTTTCGGCAACTTGCATCGGGACGGCATGGGCGTTGCAGGGACTGTGGGCGGCGCCATGGCTCAGCGACGTCGAGGGTCTCGACCGGTCGGGACTACTCTGGCATTTGCTCATCATGGCTATCGCATTGAGTTTGGGCGGACTTCTGTGGGGGATTGCGGTTGGTCGGGCGCGCCGACGTGGGGTTGGACCGCGGCCGCTGTTGGCACTTGTCGCCACGATGTTCATCGCGGCTCAGTTGGCATTGATTCTACGGCTGCCACTCCCGTCATATGTGCCGTGGATCATCTTGGCGGCAGTCGGTGCCGGAACTGTCCTTAGTTACGCGATCCTGGCCGAGTATTTCCCAAAGGAGCTGGCGGGCAGGGCCAATGCAGCGCTGAACGTCTTCCACATCGGTGGCGCGTTTGTCGTGCAATACATGACTGGGTTAGTGGTTCAGTTTTGGGTTCCCAGCGGCGGACATTATCCAGAGATTGCCTACCAGACAGCGTTTGCTCTTAATGTCGCGCTTCAGGTTGCAGCGGGAACCTGGTTCGCACTACCTTCGGCCCCGACGCGACGTGGACGCTCGCCAATGAGAGAATGTGGAAAGTGATATCGCCATGATTGCATTTGCAAAACATAGACGGTCGTCATTGATTTTCATGACGTGGATGCAGTATTGCGTTTCAGTTGCCAAAATGAGCTGACACAATAGTGCGCATCGGACGATCAGAGTCCTGGTAGAGCTGCCACCTCACTTAAGCTTTTCTAGGCTGTCCGCACGATTGCTTCGCACTCATTTGCGATCCTCACAACAGTTGAGTGCGAGGTCAAACTCGCGTAGCGTTTTGCGAATTCTTGCGCGCCTCTCGCGAGATTTGGATTGTTGATGATTTGGCTGACAGCAGACCTATAGTCGCTGCGCGGATCTTCTTGGTCCACGATTATGCCGGCGCCGGCGTCACTCACTCGCTTCGCAGTCAGATACTGTTCAAGTTGCATGGGAAGCAGAAGCAACGGCTTTCCCCTTAGCAGCAACTCGCATGTCGTTCCGTGTCCCGCATGGCAGACGCCGAAATCACATTCGGAGGCGGCTTGTTCGATGTCATAGGGTATGTGACTGAAGGACGTCGTACTGGTTGGAATGTTAGCGACTATTTGGCTCGAAAGCCCGCCGACGAAGGCGGCAGTACGACATTCCAATGCGCTCAAAGCGCTGAGTATCGCTTGCATCTGCTGATAGTGCGGCTTGAGATAAGCAAATACTTTGGGGCCGCTGCTTTTCGGCCATTCCGGCGCTACACCTTCCTTCGAAGACAGGATCGGACCATAGTACTGGGCCAGGCCGCGTGACGGATATGGATCGAGTTCGCGAAAAGTGGTCAAGAAATGCTTCGAGTCTGCAAAAATGTCCGAAAGACGTTCGAGAGGTTTAGCCGACAACGTCTCGATAGCCGCATTGATTGTTGTTAATGCACGTTCATCACTCTGTACCAAGCGTTCGTGCGAGATGCTCAACCATGGGCGCATATTCGGGAGTGGCGCGGTGGACGGTGGCAAAAAAAATCCTGAGCCCACCGTCGCGCGCGGGATCGCGAGTACTCTGGCCGCTATTAGCGCGGTTGGTGAGTGATCTGCGATCATAATGTCCGGCTCGATGAGAGAAATCAGACTAGCCCAGGCTTTGATCATTGCCGTCAGACGTGATACGTCGAGGTATCCAAAGAAAAACAACATCTCCGCGTAGCTGGTCGGCAGTTGGGGAGGATTGAGCAGGTCTCCTTGCCATATTGGGGCCTGCAGCATCGTAATCCCGTGCCGGCCAATTATGTGTTCTGCGCGGGGTATTTCTCGTAGAGCGGTTAGGACGTCGTGCCCCCGCTGGCGCATTTCGAGAGCAAGCGGCAAAAATTGAGTGATGTGTCCCAGATCTTCGCCGATCTCCCACGCGTAGAGGACTTTCATGAATTGAGCGCTCTCATTCGTATCGCGACAAGTGTGTATTGAGGGCGGTGGTTCAAATTCTATCAACGATGCTCCCCGGGGCACCGCAAGCCTTGTGGCGCAAGTTGATCACATCGGGAATCACTTTTCGGTTGAAATATTACGTAAGCCCGAGTGGCTGCTAGCCGAAGAACATTTTTCGTCGGATTTCTAAAGGGCTTCGAGCGAACAATCATCATGACAAATCCGCACTCAAAACAAAATCCCGTCTAGATCGCCAACACATCTATTGCAACTATAGTGAGAAGTCGGCATACTCATCGGAGCGAATCGATTGCACGTTGTGGTTGAGTCATGGTCTCGACAGAAATAGATGCGCTCGACGTCAGTCGACAGTTTTTGAACTCGATCGACAGGACTCAGATTGGCGCCGCGGCTTCAAAGCTATTCGCGGCGAGCATCGGCGAATTGGTGACTGTTTTCTCTCGGTCGCCAGCGCACAAGCACTATTCACTTGCCGACATCGAGTGGATGGTGATGCCTTCGATTTTTGCGGGCCAATTCTATATTGTGGAGGCCGCTGACAAGAGCAGTGGCTTCCTCGCACCAGTTGCCGCGGTGACCTGGGCATTTGTGTCGGAAGAGGTCGACCAGCTACTCCAGCAGCAGTCTGGACCTTTGCTAAGGTTGCGCCCCGATCAATGGAACTGTGGCACGATCGGCTGGCTGATCGACACGTCGGGCGAAGCGGAGGGCGTTCTAACAGCAATGCGCTGGCTTGTGACTGGGCCGTTCAACGACGTGCCTTTGAAGATGACCGTTTGCGGGGAGGGCGGTGAAGCAAATGTGACCACACTTCAGGCTATATTGGGAGAGCGACCAGAAGCCGCAAGGGGCTCATCATGACGCTAGCGGCAAGGTCGTCCCTGTTGCTTGCGACGGCGGCCGTTATCCTCGTTGGCCTCGTCGGGTGCGGAAGAGCAGAAAGCTACCGATACAAGCTCACGCTTGCGGTGAACACGCCAGAGGGCATTAAGCGTGGCTCGAGCGTAGTCGAGGTGACCTTTCGCGACGTTTCGATTCCCGCCAGAGGTACTATGCATGAGCTTCGGGGCGAGGCCGTATATCTTGATCTTGGTCCCGGCGCGAGGCCACTAATCGCCTTGTTGACAAGGCGACTTAAGCCATACTCGCGTGAGGAGCGCCCGTGGACGCCCGATGGTGGTCCAGGAATAGAGCGCGTGTCGCGGCTTTATAGCATCCCCCTGTCGGCTAATGGCATGGATACCGTCGCTGCAATTTCCCGCGCGCGCGGGCCGCGCACGATTACCGGAGAAGAGCTGCCCGACCTTGTGACCTTCGAGAACGTCAACGACCCGAAGTCTGTGCTCTTAGTCAATCCGAACGATTTGCCGGCGACGCTTGGATCAGCCGTCAGCTGGAATGAAATCACGCTTGAAAGTACCGATGAGCCAATCACGACGGGAATTGTGAGGAAGCTGCCGTGGTTACCAGCATATTATCGCGGAATGCTCGACGGGGAGCGTTACAGCGCAGCAAAGACACTCGCCAACACGCTAAGCGCGGCTGACTTTCAACAACCTGGCGATCCCCAAAAGTGAGCAAATGGCATGGCAACGCAAACTGATCTATTTCTCGCCATTCTCGCACTCGATGCCTACAACAGAGGTTACAAACGCGGAATGGTGCTACCTGCCAGTTCGCAAATCGGTGACGCCGCCATTGCGTTGCAGGCAGATGATCTGGAAAGCCAGGCGGCCAGCTTTTACGCCGTCGCCTATAGCTGGCAGGGAAAAACCGTTATTTCCTATCGGGGCACAAGATTTCCAGGAGGCCCCGATCGCGGTGACGTCTTAAATGGCTGGACCCTCAGTGTTGGGTATAAGGACGCTTCTCAGCCGAAAATGGCGCTCGATTTCTATGCTGCAGTAAAAGCGCAGATACCTGGCGGGGGCGGCGGACAGAATATTCTACTGACCGGGCATTCTCTTGGTGGAGGTTTGGCGGCATTCGTCGGCGACCTTTTTGGTTCGACCGCAGACGTTTTCAATAATATTCCATTTGGAACAGGCGTTGCTGCTTATATCCATTCGTCCGATTTGTTGCCTGGCGTGAGGGTCCCTCTCAAATCAACCAATGTCCGGCAGTTTATTACGGCAGGAGAGGTCGCCACAGGTCTGCGTGCCGCGAGCGGCGCGTTATCCTACTCTACGTTCATAAGTGCGGGCATAGATGATACTCAGGCCAAAAATATGGTGGGTTACGGCCTTGGGTTGGATAATACGACCACCTCGCAGACTTTGGAGTCGAATGTCGGATATTCGAGTGCTGGCCGAACGACGTCGGAGAACTTGCACAGCCAAGCCCTCATGGTTCTGCTTCTCTACGCCAACGTTAATAACAAGACCGATTGGGCAAGCGTTGGGCCGTCGCTTTACAATGCATTGTACAGTGACCGTATTGCTAACGCGGTAGGGTTCGAGCAGGCGCAAGATCTCGATGTCGAATGGTACGCTGCTTCCGCCAAGTTTATGGCTGCCATCGCTTATTCCGCGATCGATAGCGGTGTAATGCCGTTCGGCAACACAGGAATCCAAGCGCTCTTCGCCGATGCGAATAAGCTCGGGAGCATCGTTAATAATTCCAGCTTTTCCGGCGCCATGATCGGTAAGAAGGTCGCTAGCGCGCTAACTGAAATCCTGGTCCAGCATGCGGGTGATTTAGCAAAGTCCGCTAACACGGACGCTGCTGCGGTGAACGGCATTTTTTCAAGCAATAATGGCCATCTTTCCATCAACCTCGATCCCGCGAGCTGGACGCAGACATTCGCGCAGCCGAACAACAATGGCTCGGGTGCGCCTACGACGAAGATCGTCGGGCTAGGTGATTTGGCTACCGCGGTTCTCGCCAATGTTAGTGCGAACATCAGCGCATACTCTCCGACTGCGCTTTGGGCGTTCGGCAAGCACTCGGGTCTGGTTGCGCGGTTAAACGAGATCACCACGATCAAGGCCGCGACTACGAACAACACGTCCCTGTCGGGGGCTGACGCGGTGAACGCCAGCAATGGCAAGCCGGGAGGTGCGTTACTAATAGGCCTGGATGGAAACGGCACTATTGTTGGCAGTACAAAGGGCAACGACCTGATCATCGGCGGCGCGGCTATCACGACCGGCGATGGCGATAGCATCATCATCACGAGCGACGGCGAGGAGAGTATCACCTTCGGAGCGGGCAATAACCGGGTATTCGCCGGCAACAACCACATCAATGATACCTTCAACTACAATTCGAAAAACGGCACCAATCTCATTGTTGGAAATAACTGGGGGTATGACACGTTCACCTTCAACGGCGCCGATCAGGCGGCTTTCACTGTGGTATGGGGCGGTGCCGGGGCTGATACGTTTGATTTCCACGCAAATGGTGAAGTGAACGTAGTCTTGCGTAACATGAATGGGGTGACAGACAGCAATATTACCTCTCTTGATATGAAGAAGTTGCAGTCCTACGTCGACGGTAATTATGGGAGAAGCGATGGCTCCTATGGAGGTGGCATTGGCGCCAGCAAACCAACGATCGTCATATTGAATCCAGACTCCTCGGATATAATAAAGATCAATGGGATTGAGCTGTTATCTCCTGAAGTTAAGAGTGTAGCTGGTGGTCCATCATCCCAGGGGGGCAGCTTCACGGGCGGCTATTCCGCCGCCTATGCTAACGAGCATGGACTCCCTGCACCCGATGACGTGGCCGTAGGGCATGCAAATGGCTCGCTAGTAATTTATAGTGCTGCCATTACAAATATCGGGGGGCTTCTCTTCCGCGACAACGGATGGACGACCCAAACGCTCCAAACTAAAGGCAACGGGCTCGTTTCGAGCAACGGCGTTGGATACAGCTATGATAGCTACGCGTTTGGGGCGAGCCAGTCTACGGTCCTGAGGGCGGCCGTGGGCTCCGGCCGCCTGAATCTAATGAATTTTATGCCCGGTCAATTTGGCATCAGTTTGGACGCTGGCATCGGCATGGCAGCGGCAACTGAAACATGGAACTCGGTGACTTATGCGGTGACCGCCTGGAGTCAGAGCTGGTTTCATTCGATAGCGTCAGAGCTTTCCAACCTCGAGCTGCGGTTTCCGGGTTTCGTCCCCTATCCGGACTATCTGGGAGAGTATTTCGGGCTTCAGCCGGGGGCACTCGGTGATGTGGTATCGTCGTATTCCTTCACTCAATCCATTGGTAATTTGATCGATCCAAACGTGCTGAACGGCCCGCATCTGCAGGCTCTTAACGTCAACGACTACCTCCTTCCCACCGCGGGTGGTGGGAGCGGCGGAGGAGCTGGGGTAGGCAGCGCAGGCTTCCCCGATGTGTCGGCCAGCACATTTGCGACGAATCAATCGAGTCTGGATTTCCAATATGCCGGTTTTCAGGTCTCGGACACGGCAGCGAACATCTCCTCCGTCATCGACGCGCTGGACAGCGATTCGAACGCGCTCGCGATCACGCTGACCGACAGCGGAACGCCAACTCTTCTGCTAAGTGCCGCGCAGGCGGTCGACGATACCGCGGCACTGAGCAAAATTACCAACGCGAGCTACGCCATTGATGTCAACGACACAGCCGCGAACGTGTCGGCATACTTCGACGGACTGAACGCGGACAACAGTATTCACGCTATCACATTAAACGACGCGGGCACGCCGAGCTTGAGCCTGTCGGTCGCGCAGGCGCTCGGCGATGCTTCGGCTTTGGCGAAGATCACAAACGCCAATTTTGCGATCGCAATTGTTGATACCGCCGCGGGCGTCTCTGCGTCCATCGATGCGCTCAACGCCGATACAATGGTTTCTTCGATCACGCTGGTCGATGAAGGAACGCCAACGCTAGATCTTTCGGTTGACCAGGCGCTAAATAGCACATTGACGTTCGCGAAAATATTGAATGCTACCTACGGGATTCACGTTGAAGATACGGTGCAAAATGTCATCGGCTCGGCCGCCGCCCTTGCCGCCGATGCTCGAATCGTTGAAGTCACGGTTGTCGATAACGCCGCCAATGTGCTTGCAAATGCGGCAGCGCTAGCGACGGTCGGTCAACTCACCTCGATTACGATCGCGGACACAGCCGCCGAGATTATCACGAACGCGGCAGCGCTCGCCGGAAATCCGAAGGTGACGTTGACCGTCGTAATTGACACGGCGGCGAACGTTTTATCCAACCTGGGCTCACTGCAGGGGAGTGCGGTTATCGTCTCCGATACCGCGGCAAACGTTTCGGCAAGCATGAACGACTTGAACGAGGCGGTCGGCCTGCTTGCGATCGAACTGACCGGCGGAGGAACCCCTTCGTTGACGCTATCAGTTAACCAGACCCTGGGTGACACGGCAGCGCTCGGCAAAATCGCAAACCTCAGTTACACGATCGGCGTTTCCGATACTGCCGCCGCCGTTTCGGCGAATCTAGATGCTCTTGCGGACGTTTCGCATCTTGACTCGATCGTACTCACTGATGCCGGGACCCCTACGATCACGGTCACTGCCACGCAGGTTTTCCAAGACGCGGCGGTGCTGGAAGCTATCATAAATCCGAATGTCGTAATTAACGTATCGGATACTGCTGCCAATGTCGCCGCCAATTTCGATGCGATCGTCGGCCAATCCAAGATTACCTCGATCATTCTGACTGACAGTGGCGCGGCGACGCTGAGCGTGAGCGTGGCGCAGACGCTGAACGGATCGAACACCTTCGGCAAGATCGCCAACACAAATTATTCGATTGCGATAACCGATACAGCCTCCAACATTTCGATCGCGCTCGACGCCTTAAATGCCGATAGCAAGATAGGCGCAATCACATTGACCGGTCCGGGAACGCCGACTCTTGGCTTGTCTGCGTTGCAAGCTGTTGCGGACACCACGGCGCTCGGTAAGATCACAAATGCGGACTACAAAATTGCCGTCTACGACAATGCATCCGGCATATTGTCCAACAGCGCTGCATTTGCAGCCAATCCCCACTTCGCTTCTGCGACCGTCGTCGATTCCGTCGCGAACGTCCTTGCCCAGCAGTTAGCCATATCAGCCGATACGCATATTAGTTCGATCATCATCTCGGATACAGCGGCGCACATATCCGCCAATATTGACGCGCTGAACGGCATCAGTAAGATCAGCGCAATCGCCTTCACGGATAGTGGAGTTCCGACTCTCAATCTCACCGTCGCGCAGGCGGTTTCTGATGGCCATGTGCTCAGCGGAATTGCCAATGCAAGCTGGAAAATCGCGATCTCCGACACATCTGCCAATGTGGCAGCCGCCATCGATGCCCTGAATGCCCTTGGAGCTATAGCTTCGATCGGCTTGACGGATGCCGAAACGTCCAGTCTTCAACTTTCCGTTGGTCAAGCGCTTGCCGACGCCGCGGTGCTGTCTAAAATAACAACTCAAAATTACGGCATCAGCGTTGTTGATTCTGCAGCGAACCTATCGGCACACTTGGACGAGCTTCAGGCAATGTCCCAATTGGCGTCGATATCACTAACTGATGTTGGGCCGCCGATCCTTTCGGTGACGGTAAATCAAGCGACAGGCGACGCCGCTCTACTCGCAAAAATAGCTGGCTCTTATGCGCTTATGGTCTTTGATTCCGCATCGGAAATCCTCGCGAATCAAGCCGCCCTGAGCGAAGTTCCAGAGATTATATCGCTCACGGTTGTCGATAGTGTTGCCAATATTTTGGCGGTCAGCGAAAGTCTCGCAGATTTTGCATCGGCAACAATCCAGGTCGTCGATACGGCTGCGAATATTCTTGCTAACTCCATGGCGCTTTACGGGATTCCGCGGATATCGTCGATGACTGTCGCCGACAGCGGCGAAAACATTGGAGCGCATCTGGTCGAACTTGCCAGCGATTATCGAATTTCAGTCAAGTTCACGGATACTGTAACACCCGTGGTGACTGTCACGGCGAACGCTGTTTCCAGCGCCTATGTTCTTGACCAAGCAGGCGTGGATTACGGGATTAGTGTAGTGGACACGGCGGCCAATGTGTCAGCCTATCTCGACCAATTCTATAACTCTCCGATAACGTCGATCACCCTGTCCGACAGTGGAGTGCCGTCGCTAAATCTGTCTGTCTCTCAGGTGGTGAGCAATCAGAGATTTCTAAACAAGATTACCAATTCGACATACGCTGTTGTGATCAACGACACTGCAGCAAGTGTGTCGGAAACCTTCGACGCGCTTGGCGCAGTTGGCAATATTTCGTCCATAGTTATGGTTGATGGTGGCATCGCACTGCTGGCGTTGTCAGTGTCTCAAGCTCTGAACGAGACGGTCTTGAGTAAGATTGATGATGCGACTTATGAGATTGCAGTCTCCGATACCGCGGCGAACATATTGGCAAATGCGGCTGCGCTGCAGACCAATTCGTCTGTTTCCTCGATTGAGGTGATCGACAGTGTTGCCAACGTTATTGCCGATGCGCCGGCGCTGGGCGCGAATCCGCAGATAACGAACGTGACGGTTGTCGACAGCGCTGCGAATGTGCTCGCCGAAAGCTCGGCGCTGGCGACGAATTCGCTCGTTTCTGCGATCGAAATCGTCGATACCGCGGCGAATATTTCAGCAAATGTGGCCGCGCTCAATGCCATCTCGAAGCTGTCATTGGTCACGGTCGAGGGATCTGGAGATGTGACGCTAACGGTCGCTCAGGCGCTTGCTTCCGCGAATGTTCTCAGTGTTATCACGTCACCAATCGTGGTCTCGGATACAGCGGCGAATATTGCAAACAACCTTACTGCGCTGATCGATAACGATGTCGTGGCATCCCTTTCGGTGAGGGATTCCCTAACGAACTTTTTGACGTACCAGTCGACCCTGTCCGGCAGCACGCTATGGGTCCATTTTGACCGTCAGGATGTGCCGACGGTAGCGATCACAAGCACAGCAGTAGCAGGTAACGTTGCAGCACAAACTATTGCGGGAACCGTCATTCCTGGAGGCTCGTCTACGGTGGCCGACCAGATCGTCACCATCACGGACAACGGCACAGTACTAGCTACCGCGACGGTTGCCACCGATGGCACGTTCACGGCAACTGTAGTTTTGCCAAATCAGGGAGCAAATTGGATCGTCGCTACCGTGACCGACAGCAACGGTAGTGTTGGCAGCAGTGCGCCCGTGATCTATACGTTGGACAACATAGCGCCGACATTGGAGATCGCTGAGTTACCCTTGCCCGGCATCGGTGACGCCCAGACCGTTTCGGGGGTTGTGACCTCCGAAGGGCCGGCAGGAGTCGTCGGGGAGCTCTTGACGTTGACGGGCAACGGATCGGTGCTGGGTACAACAACGGTTCGAGCCGACGGCACGTTCGCGCTCTCAGTGACCCTGCCAAATCAAGCGAACAACGCGATTGTAGCGAGCGTAACTGACAGCTTCGGAAATACCAACAACACCTATCTCGCTTCTGGGAGCAGTGGGCAAATCGAGATTGCGGCCGTAGCAGCTTTAGGCACGGCGAACGATCTGGATTTTACTGGAGCCATTACCGATCAGAACTTGTGGTTCATTCAGGCCGATGACGATTTGAAAATCGATATTGTCGGAACCAACACTAGCGTGACGGTGAATGACTGGTTTTCGAGCAGCAGCAATCAGTTCCGGGAAATCACTGCCGGAGGCCTTAAGATCGACAGCCAAGTATCCCAATTGGTGCAGGCGATGTCGATCTATTCGGCTAACAATCCAAGCTTCGATCCGACGAGTTCCGGCATTCATACGATCCCCAATGACGCGGCTGTCCAGACCACGCTTGCTTTGGCGTGGCATGCATAAAATTGATTTAGAACGGAGCGGCGCAGCACTCATCCGCGTCAAGAAGGCAAGGTATTCTGATGATCTAAGTCTGGCCGAGCGCGTGTTGCTCCCCCACAAGCCAGGCGCTTGCTCTCGAGGGCGGCGTTCCGTCGGACAATCGGAGCCCGTTGCCAGATTTGCCGAAGAAACGCGGCGACAGGGGAGATGCTGTTGAACGTTTCGGAGGCGAGTCGACGATCTCACACGACTACAGGTAGTTTTCGATTGAATTGCTCCTAGCGTTATACTAAACCAAGAATAGTGGCTGTCTGGGGCGGCACTTGATGGTCGACGAAAGTGGGGGTGTTTCGCCGTCGACGAATGTTGAGGCGTTGGTTCTTTTGTTGCGGTTCCGGGAGATCGCCGCGGACCCTGCGCAGATCAGGCACCAATACCCAGTTGCGCGGTTCGGTAGTGAAGAATTTCTTCGGTGTGCCCGAGACCTTCGACTTCGCGCTCGGGCGATCACGACGGACTGGAGCCGATTGGTCAAGACGCCGCTGCCGGCGCTGGCAGAAGGCCGCGACGGTGAGTTCGTTATTCTTGCTCAGGTCTCGGTCGACAAAGTACTGATCCAGGATCCGAAAGTCGGACGTCCGCAGTTTGTCGGTCGCGCCGAATTTGAAGCGCGATGGAGCGGTCGCCTCGTTCTCATCAAGCGGCGTGCCTCGCTCTCCGATCTTGCGCGCAAATTCGACATCACCTGGTTTCTCCAGGCAATGCACAAATATCGCTATCTCCTCTCCGAGGTATTGATCGCCTCGTTCTTCCTGCAACTGTTCGGGCTGATCTCGCCGCTGTTCTTCCAGGTCGTGATCGACAAGGTGCTGGTGCACCGCGGGCTCACCACGCTCGACGTACTGGTCTTCGGTCTGGTCACGGTATCGATCTTCGAGTCTTTGCTCGGTGCACTCCGAACCTACGTGTTTTCCCACACCACCAACCGCATCGATGTCGAACTCGGCGCGCGACTGTTCCGCCATTTGATGGCGCTGCCCATCGGCTACTTCGAAGCGCGGCGCGCGGGCGATTCGGTGGCGCGGGTGCGCGAACTGGAGAACGTCCGCAACTTCCTCACCAGTTCAGCACTTACGCTGGTCGTCGATCTTTTCTTCACGATCGTCTTTCTTGCCGTTATGTTTTATTACTCGCCTGTATTGACCTGGATCGTAATTGGCTCGTTCCCTTTCTATATCGGCATCTCGGCGGGCGTGACGCCGATCTTCCGAGAGCGTCTTGACGAGAAGTTCAATCGCGGCGCTGAAAATCAGGCTTTCCTCGTCGAGAGCCTCACAGGCGTGGAAACGCTGAAGGCGATGGCGATCGAACCGCAGATGCAGCGGCGTTGGGAGGAGCAGCTTTCAGGCTACGTCCAAGCTAGTTTTCGGGTATTGTCGCTCGGAAATTGGGCCAGCCAGGCCGTTCAGCTCATCAGCAAGATCGTCACCGCGCTGACGCTGTATTTCGGCGCCTATCTCGTCATCGACGGCAGTCTGACGGTCGGCGAGCTCGTCGCCTTCAATATGCTGTCCGGCCGCGTCGCGCAGCCGATACTGCGGCTGGCCCAGCTTTGGCAGGATTTTCACCAGGCCCGGCTCTCGGTCCGCCGACTCGGCGACATTCTCAATGCGGTGCCGGAGCCGACCTACAGCCCCGGTCGGACGGCACTGCCGGCGATTCGTGGCGCCGTCGCATTTGACCACGTCACGTTTCGGTATCGAATCGACGGGCCTGAAGTACTCAAGGATATCAATCTGGAGATACCGCCTGGCCAGATGATAGGCATCGTCGGGCCGTCGGGGTCAGGCAAGTCGACGCTGACCAAGTTGGTGCAGCGACTGTACGTTCCGGAAAGCGGACGGGTTCTGATCGACGGGGTGGATGTCGGCGTCGTCGACGTGGCGTGGCTGCGGCGTCAGGTCGGCGTGGTATTGCAGGAAAACGTGCTGTTCAACCGTTCGATTCGCGACAACATCGCGCTCGGCGATCCCTCTTGGCCGATCGAGCGGGTAATCGCAGCCGCCAACCTCGCAGGCGCGCATGATTTCATTCTCGAAATGCCTGATGGTTACGACGCGATCGTGGGCGAGCGCGGCAGCGGCTTGTCAGGCGGTCAGCGCCAGCGCATTGCCATCGCTCGTGCGCTAATCGGCGACCCCAGAATTCTGATTTTCGACGAGGCGACTTCGGCGCTTGACTACGAGAGCGAACGCATCGTCCAGGACAACATGCGCCGGATCGCGCAGGGCCGTACCGTGATCGTCATCGCCCATCGGCTTTCAACCGTGCGCCAGGCCGATCGCATCATCACCATTGAACGCGGTCGTATCGTCGAAGACGGTAGCCATGACGAGCTGATCCGCACCGCCGGCCGCTACGCCAAGCTTCATCGCATGCAGGCGGGGCTTCATGAAGTCAGCTGAGGCGACAGCATCTCCCCCGGAAGATCCCTTGGCCTCAGCTAACGTCGTGCCGCTGCGCCGCACCGCGCAGGTGCGCCGCGCCGAGCGTGAATTCTTGCCTGCAGCGCTGGAGATCATCGAAACCCCGGCGTCGCCGGCTGGCCGGGCCACCGCCGCCACGCTCATCACGTTCTTTTTGATCGCGCTGGCCTGGGCCATTGTTGGCCATATCGACATCATAGCCAGCGCGCCGGGCAAGATCGTGCCGATCGGCCGCATCAAGGTGATTCAGCCGCTGGAGACCGGCATGGTCACCGCCGTCCATGTCAGGGACGGGGACAAGGTCAGGGAAGGCCAGGTGCTAGTCGAGTTCGATCGCACCGCCAGCACGTCGGAGCGCAACCGCATCCGGCACGATTATCTGCGTTCGCGCCTCGACGTGGCGCGGCTGTCGGCACTGCGGGCCGGCCTGGATGCCGGAATTGCCACCGCCGAATTCGTCCCGCCGGAAGGGGCCCCCGCTTACGAAGTCCTGCGAACCCGAGCGTCGATGATCGCGCAGGCCGAACAGCAGACGGCGAAGATGTCGGCGCTCGACCAGCAGATTGCCCAGAAAGTTGCGGAAGCGGAGGAAATCGCCGCCGTCATTGCCAAGCTCAACGCTGGCCTGCCGCTGGTTGCGGAAGTCGCCGACGTTCGGGAAAAAGTCATGAAGATGCAGTTCGGCAATCGTATTGCGCATCTCGATGCGCAATTAAAGCTGAGCGAACAGCGCCATGATCTCATCGTGCAGGAACGGCGTGCCGTTGAATCCCTAGCTGCCCGAAGGGCGTTGGAAGCGCAGCGCGATCAAGCCAGGGCCGAATACGTCCGCGGCATCATGACCGAGCTGACCGAAGCCGAGCCGAAGGTCGCGCAGTTCGCAGAAGATCTGGTCAAGGCCGAGAAGCGCATGCAGGATCAGATTTTGCGGGCGCCAATCGACGGCACCGTGCAGCAGCTTGCGTTGCACACGATCGGCGGCGTGGTCACGCCGGCGCAGACGCTGATGGTGGTGGTGCCGACCTCCGCGGGCATCGAGATCGAGGCGATGATCCCCAACAAGGATATCGGCTTCGTTCGGGATGGCGATGACGCCGAGATCAAGATCGACACCTTCAATTTCACCAGGTATGGCCTGCTGCATGGCAAGGTCGTGAGCGTGTCGCAAGACGCCGTGATACGCGAGAAGCCGACAAATGCCGGCGGTAGCGATCGACAGTTGTCCGGCCTGGCCGCGCGCTCCGGCGAGCCGCCGGGACAGGAACTGATCTACGCCGCGCGTATCTCGCTCGACAAGACAAGCATGCAAATCGACAACCGCGTGGTCGAGCTGGCTCCGGGCATGGCTGTCACCGTCGAGATCAAGACCGGAAAGCGGCGCGTGATCGAGTATCTGCTGTCGCCGCTGCTGCGTTATAAGCAGGAGAGCCTGCGCGAGCGATAGGTAATGAGGCGTTGGAAATGCACGCCAAACACTCGGGCAAGACCATGAACCTCGTTGATTCCATCCTGTTTCACGGCAGATTTCAGTTGACGGCCCCGGCCATTCTTCTGGCGGGTGACGGGCCCCCTATGCACAGTTCGAGCGGTTCGGTCACAGCCTAAGTCGCAAAACACACAATCACGGCCTGGTCAAAGGGCCAAATCGTGGCGTTGCTGATCAGCGACCCGATCCTGCATATCGCCTTTGTGCCCGGCCTTACAACGCTGGGTGATTCGTCCGGCTGCTTTTTCGCCAGAAGAATACGGCCTAGAATTGAGTGCCAGCAAAGCTATTTTGGGAAGACTGGGCACAATCGTCGGGAAAATGCGGCACATTCGCGGGGGCGAGGGATAGACTGGCCCGAACTCGAGTGCGAATAGTGGCAGCTGTCAAGAAGCCCATCTGCGGGTAAGTATCCATATCGCGTTTGCCCCTTCTGATCAGTGCGTGACCGACCGACTTACACGCTGGAACGCTAGGGAACGCGCTCGCAGGCTGCGGCGGGTTGTCTTCGGCTTGTGGGATCCTTTGATCTGTCGTTGTCATGTCAGCGACCAGAATCCTTTGGGGACAGATCCTCGTCGTCTTCACGGTCGTACTCGTCACGGTGTGGGCCGCGACGCAGTGGACGGCGTGGCGACTCGGATACCAGCCCCAACTTGGTCAGCCCTGGTTTGAACTGACACATGGTATTCCTGTTTATCTTCCTCCAGCGTTTTTCTGGTGGTGGTATGTCTATGACGCCTACGCGCCCGCCGTGTTCGTCGAAGGGGCCTGCATCGCAGCCTCGGGCGGGATCATCTCCATCGTGGTTGCATTCGCGATGTCAGTTTGGCGAGCCCGGGAGGCGGAGACCGCGGTGACCTACGGTTCTGCACGTTGGGCGAACCAGCTTGATATTCGACGTGCCGGCCTCGCCGGGACAGACGGCGTGGTCCTCGGACGTATCGAGGAACGATATCTGCGACATGACGGACCGGAGCACGTGCTGTGCTTCGCGCCGACCAGATCTGGAAAGGGTGTCGGCCTCGTTGTCCCGACGCTTCTGACTTGGCCGGGGAGTTGCATCGTCCATGACATCAAGGGTGAAAACTGGAGCCTGACCTCGGGCTTTCGTGCCCATCACGGCCGGGTGCTGTTGTTCGATCCGACCAATTCAGGGAGTGCTGCCTACAATCCCCTCCTGGAAGTAAGACGAGGGGAGTGGGAGGTTCGCGACGTCCAAAATGTCGCGGACGTGCTTGTCGATCCCGAGGGGTCGCTGGAACGTCGAAATCACTGGGAAAAGACCAGCCACGCCTTGCTCGTTGGAGCCATCCTTCACGTTCTCTATGCGGGGCAGGACAAGACGCTTGCCGGGGTCGCGAGTTTTCTGTCCGACCCGAAACGTTCGATCGAGAATACGCTTCGCTCAATGATGACGACGCAGCATCTCGGTGAAGCCGGGACCCATCCAGCGATCGCGTCCGCAGCGAGAGAATTACTGAACAAGAGCGAGAACGAACGGTCCGGCGTGCTTTCGACCGCGATGTCTTTCCTCGGCCTCTACCGCGACCCTGTTGTTGCCGAGGTGACGCGCCGCTGTGATTGGTGCATCCGCGATCTCGTCGAAGACGATCGGCCGACGACGCTCTATCTCGTTGTACCTCCGTCCGACATCAGCCGCACCAAGCCGCTGGTGCGATTGATCCTCAATCAGATCGGCCGCCGTCTCACCGAGGATCTCCAGGCCAAAGGACGTCGGCATCGGCTGCTGTTCATGCTCGATGAGTTTCCGGCGCTTGGAAGGCTTGATTTCTTCGAGTCGGCGCTCGCCTTCATGGCCGGCTATGGCCTCAAGAGCTTTCTCATTGCCCAATCTCTCAACCAGATCGAAAAGGCCTATGGGCCGAACAACGCGATCCTCGACAATTGTCATGTACGAGTATCGTTCGCGACCAATGACGAGCGTACCGCCAAACGCGTTTCGGACGCGCTCGGGACTGCAACCGAGCTGCGGGCAATGAAGAATTATGCTGGTCACAGGCTAAGTCCCTGGCTCGGCCATCTCATGGTCTCGCGGCAGGAAACGGCGCGACCGTTACTGACGCCGGGCGAGGTCATGCAACTCCCGCCCGATGATCAGTTGGTGCTGGTCTCCGGCGTTCCACCGATCCGTGCCAAAAAGGCGAGGTATTTCGAGGATCCACGTTTGACCGAACGCGTGCTACCGCCGCCAAAGTTAGAGCCTCTCGATCGCGAGGGGAGCGCACGGGCGGATGATTGGAGCCGCTTGCCCCCTCCAGCGAACAGGAGTGTGTCCAAGCCGGTATCCGTGTCGGGTGCCTGGCCGCGCGTCGATGACGCCGCGAATTCTGGCATTCGTCGCGAACAGGAGCTTTCCCAGCATGAAGACATCGCACCGGAAGTTTCGAAGCCTCCGATCGAGTTCGACTTTCCAGAAGAAGGGGATGACGGGGTTGCCGTCCGCGCCCGCGTGATGCGCACGAATGGACCCGGCCTCGCGCGCCAGGCTGCGATGGATCCGGGGGATGGCCTGGAACTTTAGCGAGTGAGATCATGCGGACAAAACATACGTTTCGGTTGCCTCCGGACCTTGCGGGCAAGCTCGCCGATCATGCCAGCCGCAAGCGAGTCCCCCAGGCGCTCGTCGTCGAAACCGCGCTGACCTCTTTCCTGTCGCCGGATAACTCGGAGCGGATGGAGGCGGCGCTTGGCCGTCGCCTTGACCGGCTGACCCGGCAGGTCGAGCGGCTGGAGCGTCATATCACCATCTCAAATGAAGCGCTGGCCTTGTTCGTACGGTTCTGGCTGACGGCAACGCCGCCGCTGCCTGACACGGCGCAGCCCGCTGCGCAGGCCAAGGGCCGGGAGCGGTATGAGGGGTTTGTCGAAGCCCTCGGGCGCCGGCTGGCCAGGGGGCAGACCCTGGCTCAGGAGATCTCACTCGACGTCGATCCGACGCAAACGTCGCCAACCGTTCCTCGTGAGTGATCCCGCCATTCTTTCTTTTGCTACGCCACGGCACACCGACTGATATGGGCTTGTTGCACGAGCGCGTAACCTGCCTTTTCTACTGATCCCCACCGCCGAGCTCATATTTCGGCGACGTCGGGGGCAAGCGTGGCAGTTCATTCCTTTCAGCCCGAGGCGGCCTCGCGTGGTGCACGCATGTTGCGCACCGCGCTCGGACCGACGATAGCGGCCTGGCTCGAAGACGCTGGGATCGTCGAGGTCATGCTCAATCCCGATGGCCGGCTCTGGGTCGATCGGTTGTCGGGGGGCGTGACAGATACCGGCGAGCGTCTCGCCGCAGCCGACGGTGAGCGCATCGTGCGGCTCGTTGCCCATCACGCCGGCGCTGAGGTTCACGCCGCGCGGCCCCGCGTATCGGCCGAGTTGCCCGAGACGGGAGAGCGTTTTGAGGGGCTGCTGCCGCCGGTGGTGACCGCTCCAGCCTTTGCCATTCGCAAGCCGGCGGTGGCCGTCTTCACGCTCGACGACTATGTCGCCGCCGGCATCCTGACAGCCGCTCAGGCTGAAGGGCTGCGGAACGCTGTCCGGGACCGTCAAAACATCCTCGTGGCCGGCGGTACTTCGACCGGCAAGACCACGCTCACCAATGCCCTGCTGGCCGAGATTGCAAAAACTGCAGATCGCGTCGTGCTGATCGAGGATACGCGCGAACTCCAATGCAAGTCGGCTAACCTCGTGGCGCTGCGCACCAAGGATGGTGTCGCCTCGCTGTCCGACCTCGTGCGCTCCTCGCTCCGACTACGCCCCGACCGAATCCCGATCGGTGAAGTGCGAGGGGCCGAGGCGCTCGACCTTCTCAAGGCCTGGGGCACTGGCCATCCCGGTGGCGTCGGCACCATTCACGCCGGAACGGCGCTTGGCGCCCTTCACCGCCTCGAACAGCTTATCCAGGAAGCCGTCATCACCGTGCCGCGGGCGCTGATCGCGGAGACCATCGATGTGATTACGGTTCTCTCCGGCCGCGGCGCAGACCGTCGGCTGACAGAACTCGCGCGTGTCGATGGCCTGACGAACGAAGGCGACTACCTCATTTCACCCGCAGGAGACCCTTCATGAACGGCGTCACATTGAGAAACGGGATGATAGCTGTTGCGGTAGCTCTCAGCTCCGTGGCGATCTCGCCCACTGCAGAGGCCGCTGGCTCCAACATGCCGTGGGAGCAGCCGCTTAACCAGATCCTGCAGTCGGTCGAGGGGCCCGTCGCCAAGATTCTGGCCGTGATCATCATCATCGTCACGGGTCTTACGCTTGCCTTCGGCGACACTTCGGGCGGCTTTCGGCGCCTGATCCAGATCGTTTTCGGTCTGTCGATCGCGTTCGCAGCCTCGAGCTTCTTCCTGGCATTTTTCTCATTCGGCGGCGGAGTGCTGATCTGATGGACGGGCCGGTTGAAGGTTTTGCAATTCCGGTGCACCGCGCGCTGACCGAACCGATCCTGCTCGGCGGCGCGCCGCGTGCGATCGCCATCGTCAACGGCACCGTGGCCGCAGCACTTGGCCTCGGCCTGCGGCTGTGGATCGCGGGCCTCCTGATCTGGGCAATCGGTCATGCGGCTGCCGTCTGGGCCGCGAAGCGCGATCCGTTCTTTGTCGAGACAGCAAGACGCCATCTGCGCATCCCAACCCATCTGAATGTGTGAGCAACCAATGCTGAACCTTGCCGAATACCGCCATTCCACCACTCGCCTTGCGGATTTCCTGCCATGGGCCGCGCTGGTCGACAAAGGCATCGTCCTCAACAAGGACGGATCGTTTCAGAGGACCGCGCGCTTTCGCGGGCCCGATCTTGATTCCTCAGTTCCAGCAGAACTGGTTGCGGTTGCCGGCCGCCTCAATAACGCCTTGAGGCGTCTCGGATCCGGCTGGGCGGTGTGTGTTGAAGCGCAGAGGTATTCATCGAACGCCTACCCACCGAGCAGTTGTCCGGACGTGGCATCGGCCCTGGTCGATGCCGAGCGCCGGGCGCAATTCGAGGAGGAGGGAGCTCACTACGAGTCTGCCTATTTCCTCACCTTCCTGTATCTGCCGCCGGCGGAGGATGCGGCGTGCGCCGAGCGCCTCCTTTTTGAGGGACCTGAGCGCGGGGAGGCTGCCGGCGCCAACCAGGTATTGCGCGGCTTTGTCGATCGGACCGGCCGCGTGCTGCAACTGGTCGAAGGGTTTATGCCGGAGTGCCGATGGCTCGATGACGGCGAGACACTGACCTACCTGCATGCTTGCGTCTCGACCAAGATGCATCGCGTCCGCGTTCCCGAGATTCCCATGTATCTCGATGCTCTCTTGGCCGACCAGCCCCTGACGGGCGGGCTCGAGCCGATGCTGGGCGACCAACACCTGCGGGTGCTCACGATTGTTGGGTTCCCGACGGCAACCACGCCGGGGATCCTGGACGATCTCAATCGCCTTGCCTTCCCTTATCGTTGGTCGACCCGGGCGATCATGCTCGACAAGGCGGATGCAACGAAACTCCTGACCAGGATCCGGCGGCAATGGTTCGCCAAACGGAAATCCGTTGCCGCAATCCTGAAGGAGGTGATGACCAACGAGGCCTCGTCGCTGATCGATACCGACGCCAACAACAAGGCGATCGACGCCGACGCTGCGTTGCAGGAGCTCGGCTCCGATCTGATCGGCGAGGCATTTGTCACTGCCACCATCACGGTCTGGGACGAGAATCCGCGCATCGCGGACGAACGGTTGCGCCTGGTCGAGAAAGTCATTCAGGGGCGAGATTTCACTTCCATGGTGGAGACCGTCAACGCCGTAGATGCCTGGCTGGGATCGTTGCCCGGCCACGTCTATGCCAACGTCCGCCAGCCCCCGGTTTCGACCCTGAACGTCGCCCATATGATCCCGTTGTCCGCGGTTTGGGCAGGGCCGGTTAGGGATGGACATTTGGGTGGGCCGCCGCTTTTCTTTGCGCGGACGGAAGGATCCACGCCGTTTCGCTTCTCTCTTCACGTCGGAGACGTTGGGCACACGCTGGTGGTCGGCCCGACCGGTGCCGGCAAATCCGTGCTGCTTGCGCTGATGGCGCTGCAATTCCGTCGTTATCCAACGTCCCAGGTCTTTGCCTTCGACTTCGGCGGGTCGATCCGGGCAGCAGCGCTGGCCATGAAGGGCGATTGGCACGATCTCGGCGGCGCGCTGTCCGAAAGCGCGGCTGAACCGGTTGCGCTGCAGCCGCTAGCCAGGATTGACGATGCGGCCGAGCGCGGCTGGGCGTCGGAATGGATCGCAGCCATTTTCGCGCGCGAAAAGATCGACATGACGCCTGAAGCCAAGGAATATCTTTGGTCGGCGCTGTCATCGCTGGCTTCTGCGCCCGCGGGCGAACGCACGCTGACCGGTCTGTCCGTGCTGCTGCAGTCCCAGAGTCTGAAAAGGGCCCTTCAACCCTATTGTTTCGGTGGCCCCTTTGGCCGGTTGCTCGATGCCGAGGCCGAACGGCTTGGAACAAGCTCGGTCCAGGTGTTCGAAACCGAGGGGCTGATCGGCACCGGCGCCGCGCCAGCGGTCCTATCCTATCTCTTTCATCGGATTGAGGGGCAGCTGGACGGGAGGCCAACGCTGCTCATCATCGACGAAGGTTGGCTCGCGCTCGATGACGAAGGGTTTGCCGGCCAGATCCGCGAATGGCTGAAGACGCTGCGCAAGAAGAATGCCTCCGTCGTCTTCGCCACGCAGTCACTCTCGGATATCGACGGATCCGCGATTGCGCCTGCCATCATCGAGAGTTGCCCAACTCGGCTATTCCTTCCGAACGAACGGGCAATCGAGCCGCAGATATCCGCTATCTACCGGCGCTTCGGCCTCAACGACAGGCAGATCGAGATCCTCGCCCGCGCCACGCCCAAGCGCGACTACTACTGCCAGTCACGGCGCGGCAATCGCCTATTCGAGTTGGGTCTTGAAGAGTTCGCGCTCGCCTTCACCGCGGCTTCATCAAAGTCCGATCAGGCAATGATTGAGCGCGTTCTCGCCGAACACGGCCGTGACGATTTTGTCATGGGCTGGCTCGCCGCGCGTGGGCTCGGTTGGGCCGCCGATCTCGTTCCCGGTCTCATCAAGCAGGAAGGGCTGTCATAATGCGCCGCCGCTACCTCTTGGCGGTGGGTGTGCTCGCCATTGCCGCCGCATGCGCAGTTTCGTCCACCTCGGCGCAACTGATCGTATTCGATCCCAACAATTATGCGCAAAACGTGCTCACGGCCGCGCGTGAGCTCCAGCAGATCAACAACCAGATTACATCGCTGCAGAATCAGGCGCAGATGCTGATCAACCAGGCCAAGAATCTCGCCAGCCTGCCGTATTCATCGCTGCAGCAGCTCGAACAGTCGATCCAGAGAACCCAACAGCTTCTCGCCCAGGCCCAGCGCATTGCCTACGATATCAAGCAGATCGATCGAGCGTTCTCGACGACCTATGCACCAGCCTCGACGGACCAGTCAGATCAAGCGCTGATCGCGAATGCGCAAACACGCTGGCAGAATTCTGTGGCGGGCCTGCAGGATTCTTTGCGCGTTCAGGCGAGCGTGGTCGGCAATCTCGACACCCACCGCAAAGAGATGTCGGCCCTCGTCAGTTCAAGCCAGGGCGCGACCGGCGCGCTCCAGGTCGGTCAGGCTGGCAATCAGCTCCTTGGTCTGCAGGCGCAGCAGCTCGCCGACCTTACCGCAGCAGTTGCCGCGCAGGGACGGGCGCAAAATCTCGAGATTGCCCAGCGCACCGCCGCGCAGGACCAGGGAAGGGAGCAGCTTCGTCGCTTTCTCGCACCGGGTCGAGGCTATCAGCCCTCAAGCGTGCAGATGTTTCATCAATGAGCGGACGTGGTGGACCTAAGCGGGTGATGCTTGTGACGACAGCGGCTGCCGTCCCCATCCTTGTCGCAGCGTGCACAATCCAGCTCTGTGGCGACAGCGACGCTCCACCGGCTAGATCGTCGGCATCCCGGGCAACCAGTCCGCTTGGCGGCGAACGCGAACGCTGCCTGAAGGTCACCTCCGAGCAGGTTGCAGAGCTCCAGGAGTGCCGTTTGATTTGGGCGGAGAACCGCCGTCGCTTCCTTGGCTCAAAGAAAACACCGGGCGTTACTTCCGCCGATGCTCAACCAGGCAGGCCGACACCGTCGTTGGCGCAGCCCAAGCATCCCGATCGTCTCCCCCAGGGCTGGCCGCCCGTTGCAGCATCAGAACGCGAGTGATTCCATGGGTGGCACCGGCGTCATTGATCGATTTCTGGATACGTTTACCCGCTATATCGACAGCGGCTTCGGATTGCTTGGCAACGAAGTCGCGTTCCTCGCAACCACGCTTGCCGCGATCGATGTCACGCTGGCCGCTCTGTTCTGGGCCTGGGGTACCGACGAGGACATCATCGCTCGCCTCGTGAGAAAGACGCTGTTCGTTAGCGTCTTCGCTTACCTGATCGGTAACTGGAACAATCTCTCCCGCATCGTATTCGAGAGCTTTGCCGGGCTCGGCTTGAAGGCCTCAGGAACCGGATTGTCCGCGGCTGATTTCCTGCGTCCGGGCCGGATAGCGCAGGTCGGCATCGATGCCGGGAGGCCGATCCTGGACTCGATCTCGGGCTTGATGGGCTATGTCAGCTTCTTTGAAAATTTCATCCAGATCGTGGTTCTGCTGTTCGCCTGGGTTATCGTGCTGCTCGCCTTCTTCATCTTGGCAATCCAGCTTTTTGTCACCCTGATTGAGTTCAAGCTGACGACGCTTGCGGGCTTCATCCTGATTCCGTTTGGTCTGTTCGGCAAGACGGCCTTCGTCGCCGAACGCGTGCTTGGCAACGTCATCTCGTCAGGCGTTAAAGTCATGGTGCTCGCCGTGATCGTCGGCATCGGCTCGACGCTGTTTTCAGAGTTTACCGCGGGCTCGAGCAGTCCTCAGATCGGCATTGAAGATGCCATGGCCCTGGTGCTCGCCGCGTTGGCGCTGCTGGGCCTGGGAATCTTTGGGCCCGGCATCGCCAATGGCATCGTGTCCGGCGGTCCGCAACTTGGCGCAGGAGCCGCCGCGGGCACGGGGTTGGCTGCCGGCGGGGTCGTAGTGGCCGGAGCGGGCCTCGCTGCCGGAAGCGTCGGTGCACTCGCCGGTGCGGCACGCGGGACTGCGGCGCTAGCGGGTAGCGCGAGCGGGGCGTTCAGGGCTGGTGGTTTCTCCGGCGTCGCGGATGCCGCCGCGTCCGCGATGACGAACCCGCTTCGTCGCGCCGCGGCTGCAAGCGGCTCGGCTCCAACTGGTGGCACCGCAGCCGGTGAAGCGGGCGCAGCTCAGCCGCCGGCAAGTTCCTCACCTCCGGACAGTCAGTCCAGCTCGGCCAGACGCATGAAGCGGATGCAGACCATGAGGCAGGGGGCGTCGGCCGCTACCAACGTCGTTCGCACCGCCGACCATGGTGGAGGAGGCGCCTCCGTCGATCTCTCCGAAGGAGGGAAGTGATGTTCAAACGACCATCCGTTCACTATGGCCGCACGCCTGCGCCCGTAACGCCCTATCAGAAAGCGGCGCAAGTGTGGGACGAGCGCATCGGCTCGGCGCGCGTGCAGGCCAGGAACTGGCGGTTGATGGCATTCGGTTCGCTGATCCTGTCGGCGGGGCTCGCATCCGGTCTTGTCTGGCAGTCGACCCAAGGCAGTGTTACGCCCTGGATCGTTGAGGTCGATCGTCTCGGCCAGGCAGTGGCGGTTAGCGCAGCCAATCCCTTCTATCAGCCAACCGATCCGCAGATTGCCTTTCATTTGGCGCGCTTCATCGAGAATGTGCGCGGGCTGCCGGCTGATGCCATTGTGCTGCGTCAGGACTGGCTGCGCGCCTACGACTTTGCGACCGATCGCGGCGCCGCCGCCCTCAATGACCACGCCCGCGTCAACGATCCCTTTGCCAAACTCGGCAAGCTGCAGATCGCAGTTGAAATATCCAGCGTCATCCGTGCCTCGCCGGAAAGCTTTCGAGTCGCCTGGATCGAGCGCCGCTACGACGATGGCCAGCTTGCCGCCACAGAGCGCTGGACCGCCATCCTCACCATCGTGGTCGAAACTCCGCGCGATGCCGATCGTCTGCGCAAGAACCCCCTCGGGATCTATGTCAACGCCATCAATTGGTCGAAGGAACTTGGGCAGTGAGCATACAGTTTGTTGGATTCACCAGGCCGAGTGCGCGCAACGTTATGGGCCCGATTCTGCTTGTTTGCATATTGGCATTCAGCGGCTGTGTCACCGTCAAGCCGCCGCAGATCAGCTACGACGACGATGTCCCGCCACTTCCCAGTCCGCCTTCGCAGGCGGAGGATCGTCCGCGATCCCTGCACGTCCCGCCGTCCTGGACGCCAGCTAAGGGGGTCAAGAAGGGAGTGGCGGAGGCCAAAGAGCCTGTTGCGCGGATCGAGACGGCGAACGATGCCGCGCGCGTCGAGCCGCGTAGCGCCGGCTACTTCAATGCTGTGCAGGTCTTCCCTTTTAGTCCCGGCGCCCTCTATCAGATCTACGCGAGCCCCGGACAGATCACCGATATCGCACTCGAGCCCGGTGAGCAGCTCACGGGTTCGGGGCCGGTATCGGCTGGCGACACCGTGCGCTGGGTCGTTGGCGACACCGAAAGCGGAAGCGGCGATACCAGACGTGTCCACATCATGGTCAAGCCGACGCGGCCTTCGATTGAGACCAACCTCGTGGTCAACACCGACCGGCGCACCTACCTCATCGAGCTGCGCTCGCGTGAAAAGCCCTACATGCCATCGGTCGCCTGGTTCTATCCCGAGGACAGGCCCGGCCGTGCCCGGGCTGTTTCCCTGACGCCAGCTTTTCCTGACGTTTCTGAGCGGCGCTATCGCTACACCGTCGAGGGCGACAATCCGCCCTGGCGGCCGGTCGGCGTCTACGACGATGGCCGCAAGGTCTATATCGAGTTCTCACCGGGCATCGTTCAGGGAGAAATGCCTCCGCTGTTTGTCATCGGTCCCGACGGCAGTTCCGAGATCGTCAACTACCGAACCTATCGTAACGTGCTGATCGTCGATCGACTGTTTGCCGCGGCAGAGCTGCGACTTGGTGGCGACCCTCAGCAAAAAGTCCGGCTTATGAGAAGCGACGGAAGGCCGTCGTGACTGATAAGCAAATGACTGGCGCCGGTGGTCCTGGTTCTAGCTCGCAGAAGAGTGCTACGGAGATAGCCAGTTCACTGCGCCTGGGTCCAGAGCGTCCGCCCGTGACTCGCCTGTCGCGTAAGGTGCTGGTTGGGGGCACGGCACTCGCGCTCGTTCTCGTTTCCGGAGCCGTGCTGTGGTCCCTACAGCAGAATCGCACGCGTGGTCCGGCTTCCGAAGAGCTTTACAGCATCGATCACCACAATGTGGCCGACGGCCTTGCCGGGCTGCCGCGCGACTATGCGGGCATTCCGCGCGATGTGCCGCGCCTCGGGCCGCCATTGCCGGGTGATCTCGGTCGCCCCATTGTTGCGGTCCAGGCCCAGTCCGGGCCGCTTGCGGTCGACCCCGAGCAACAGCGGATGAGCCAAGAAAGCGAGGCCGCGCGCACCAGCAAAGTATTTGCGTCCACGAATGTTCGGCCATCGGCTGCAGCGCCTCCTGCCGAGACGACCTCAAATGCCGCATCACCTTCCGATGAGCCGTTTGCCCAGAATGGACAGGACCGCAAGCTCGCCTTTGTTAGTGCTGCCGTCGATCGGCGGACCACGAGCCCTGACCGTGTGGCGAAGCCAGCCTCGCGTTTTGTCGTCCAGGCAGGGTCTGTGATTTCGGCGGCCCTTATTACGGGCATCCGCTCCGATCTGCCTGGGCAGATCATGGCGCATGTGACCGAACCGCTATTTGATACGGTGTCCGGTCAAACTTTGTTGGTTCCACAAGGCGCGCGGCTGATAGGAATCTACGATAGCCACATTACACAGGGACAGTCACGCGTGCTCCTGGTCTGGACACGCCTGATCATGCCGAACGGCCGATCGATCGTCCTTGAGCGCCAACCGGGTGCCGATACCGCAGGCTATGCTGGGCTTCACGATGAGGTCGATCTTCACTGGGGCGAGCTCTTCAAGGCGGCGTTGCTGTCGACTTTGCTAGGTGTAGGAGCCGAACTTGGGACCGGCTCGGATGCGGGCAACGGGAACAGCGCCATCCTGCAGGCCCTTCGCCGTGGGGCAGGGGATTCCCTGAACCAGACCGGTCAGCAGGTAGTTCGGCGAAATCTCAACATCCAACCGACCCTGACAATCCGGCCGGGTTTTCCGGTGCGGGTAATCGTCAATCGCGACCTCGTGCTCGAACCATACAGAGGCTGAAAAATGGCAAAGCTAAAGCTCGGCGCCATTGCCGATGACAAGCCGGTAAAGCTCACCGTGGAACTGCCCCCGATGTGCATCGCAACCTCACAGCCTACACCGACATGCTTGCCCGCGAAACCGGGCAATCAATCTCGGATCCGGCAAAGCTGGTCGTACCAATGCTGGCGCGATTCATGGCCACCGACCGAGCCTTTGCGAAGACCCGCCGCAAGGGTCAGCCCGCGCAAGGCAAGGGATAGCGCTCCCTCAACAATTTGAGGAAGTTTGCCAGCGCCAGATTGTCATTGTCCTTGTGCCAAAGTGCTGAATTAATGGACCTGGCTCGGCCCCGTGCCGTCTCGTACCTCTCGATAAGTCAGGCCGGCAAAAGTGACGTCAACCACGACATCCCCTTCTAGGAGTTGGCGTCGAGCCGACCTTTGTGTATCCCTGTCTTCGTGACGCGCTCGATAGTGCGGCTCGTTTTTAAGAAGGATGTTTATATCCGAGAAAGTCGCCTTGCAGCGTCCAGCGGCCGTAGAACTTGTGCGGACCGTGCCAGTCGTTATTTAGCAAAGTGCCGAGCTTTTGCCGTATGAGGCCATCACAGTCTAGTGCCCGCCGCGACGGGTTGAAGATCGGAGGAGAGGCTTGGCGGCCCGAACGAACTAGTAGATGGAGCGTCGGGCGGTTCAAGTCAGGGGCCAGCCACATCGCTAAAGCCAGTATTTCGGATAGGCCTTCCTTTTTTATCGCCGACTAGTTGCGCCGGCGGTACGCCGACGATCTCGGTAAATTCGTTGACCATGTGCGCCTGATCGCAGAATCCGATCATACAGGCGATATCGGCCCAGGCTACTCCCCGAGCCCGCATCGCCATCACTCTTTCGATGCGAACAATTCGGGCGAACTCCTTTGCACCCATCCCGAACTTGGCGCGAAAGCTGCGTAAAAGATGACGCTCGCTAATATCGAACCGGCTGGCGAGTTGCGAGACCCGCAACCGAGGATTCCTTCGCAACAGCGCTGCTGCCTGCGAGGCGACCGGATCAGCCTGCCGTGCGCGCAGATTTGTGAGAATGAATTTCTCCACGCAGGCAAATCGCTCAGCACTGGTCCTTGCATCCGCTAAGATCTCCTCAAGCCCCGATACCGGGCCCGCACCGAACAGGTCGTCAAGCCCGATCTGAGCATCGAGGAAATCTCGCATGCGCTCGCCGAGAAGATTAGCCGCCGCCTCAGCCCTGAGGCGTACTGAGATCGTACCGAGGGGCCCGCGCGGTTGAACGATGACGATGCCGCTGTGCGGTTTGGTCGCGCAGTGGCGCCGGTACGATAGGCGAAAGCCGCGGGGTCCGAATTGCCAAGTCGAAGTCGGTGGTTTGCGGTATTGGATCAGTAGAATAGGGCCAGTGCCTGGAATGACATTAAGAGTGAGCGCTTGCGCTTGATCAGGACAAGCGATGTCCCAATCCGCCATTACGTCAACGAGATTTGTCACCACGGGAGATCTGCCAAGTACCGGACCGGCATACACAATCGGATGCATCACGGTAAGCACGCCACGTTGATCGAGATGTACGTGGTACTTGGTAGCCAACCGTTCCCGTGTTGGCCGCGACAAGGACGTCCTTCCCGTTTGAGTATTCGGAAACATGTACATGCCATCCCTTCAAGGCTCGTCCGCATTGCTACCCGAATACCACATATCATCGCCTCCCGTAGCCGACCAGCTGGTCGCAAAGTGGCGACAGTCCAGCCGGCGAAAGCTGTGGATCCAAACTTCCAAATCAAAGAAGCGATAGTCAGCGCTTGTGCCTGATCGGGACAGGCCACGTCCCAATCTCCATCCGCACCGGGTTCGTTCCTGGTACTCAATCGATCTTGTGGCAGCCGAAACAAAGATATCCTTTTTGTATCGAGTACTCGCCGATTTGCCATTACCAAGGCACGGCCAGTCCCCACCGTGCAGGTTGCTCTACTATGACAAAAAATGGCTTCGATGTGTACCGACAATGCCCCAAAATGGCTTCGCAAATTGGAAGCGCGTGTGCTGCTGATTGCGCTTCGCTCACCATTGCCGCCTCGAACGACAAGACCGCCGGGTTGGTGCACGCATTGAGCAGTACCGCCGTCTTGTAACTGCTCGGCAGCTAAGCCGGGGTTTAATCTAAGAGAAAGTGAAGCACACTCAATGAGCCTAACCCACACGCACAGGGGCTTGAGGTTACGTCAGATGCCCGCGCATCGGACGCCAGCCGATGAGCGCGAGGTGAGTTCTAGGCGGACGGATTGGCTCGACGGATTGGGTTCTGCCGGGCAGACGACGGAGAATCCGGGATTGAACTTACCTGTCTCCCGATCGTACGTGTCTGATTCTTACAATACAGAGTTCGCGCGAGCCTGCTACTTCGACCAAAGGCAGCCGAACGTCCCGTTTACCAATCCTCCAGTCCACGATGGATATCATGACAGCCAGCATTACCCCTGCCCACCAGCAGGCGCCCTCAAAGCAGATAGAAATCGAAGGCTCGCTGATGAATATTTTCGATTTCGGCGCGGGACCGCCGGTCCTGCTCGCGCACAGTTTTTTATGGAGCGCCGAGATGTGGCGCCCGCAGATTGACGTCCTTGCGCGCCGCTACCGGCTTATCGTCCCGGAGATGTGGGGGCATGGCGCTTCTGGCGCGCTGCCGAGCGGCACGTTGACCATGCGCGACCTTGCCCGACAGCATCTAACCATTCTCGATAGGCTGGGCATCGAGCGGATCGCTTTGGTGGGTCTCTCGCTTGGTGGGATGTGGGGGGCTGAGCTCGCGTTGATGGCGCATAAGCGAATATCGGCCCTCGTCCTGATGGATACCTCATTGGCAGCGGAGCCTGCGCCGGCCCGAGGGCAGTACCTTGAGCTATTTCGGACAATTGAAGAACTGGCTTGCCTACCTGATTCGATGCGGCAGATTGTTGTGCCGCTATTCTTTGCGCCCGATGTAGCCAGCCGCCGGCCCGATCTTCCGTCGCTTCTCGATGGTGCATTGCGCGAATGGAATGCCCAGCGGCTGGTCGACAGCGTCGTGCCACTCGGCCGCATAATCTTTGATCGTCGTGATGCGTTGGATGACGCCGGCAAGTTGCGGCTTCCTTCACTGGTGATGACGGGGGCTTCGGACATTGCGCAGCCTATGGAGAGGGGGCGCCAGATTGCAGAGCGCCTAGCTTGTACCTTCGTCGAGGTCCCCAATGCTGGTCATATAGCCAACCTTGAGGCTCCTGATTTTGTAACAGCTGCAATCGAAGCGTTCTTTGCAGAGCATTGGCCGTCGTGATTCACGGCGTAGCAAGGGGCGGCCAAAGCTAACGTTCGTCGCCGACAGTTCAGCTCTCGCAGGGGGAAGGGGGTGATGGGCGGCAATAGGACCCGGAACAAGCCTCTCAGTCAAAATCGAGATCAGGCGGTTGGCCGACTGACTGCTGAAGTCGGCCCGGTGCCAACCGTCTCGATCCGGGAGCGGAGCAGAGGGCAAGTCCAAGCAACAACCATTGGCTCGGGATGAGTGCAAAAGCTGCTGTTGGCTTACCATGCATCAACGACGAATAGGTCGAGTGCGGGTATGCAGTGGAGAGACGTATGTCCGAGGCGCTAGTGCGGTCATCGTAAGCCGACTATGTGGCGCGGAGACCGTTTGCACTTAGTTTGGCCGAGCGGCTCGCGCAGTTCGAGGCTCGGCAGTCACTTTCGAAAGCCTATTCGAATCAAGTCGGTAAAGAGTGTTGATGCCTAACTCGTTTCGAGCCGACCTTTTTGACCATCGTGTGTCCGTACTCTGGCCGATGATCTGCTTACTTCCGAACGTGATTGTTTGTGGGCCTAGCGCCGATATAGGAAGCGGTTGGGCTTCAATTTCGTCCAGGCCGTTTTTGCTATTTCCTATCACTGCGGGGCTGGCCCGTTGTTAACCATCGTGCGATTGCAAAAATTGATCTTGATCCGGAAAGACTTCGGGGCGAAGTGTTTCGTAATATCCATTTCGGTGAAGGAGATAGTCTCGCAAATGAGAAACGCCGGCGCTTCTCGGGAATGGCTTTTCGGAGCGGTCCTCGTTCTGGTCGCTTCACCATTGTGGGCCCAAGGCACATCTGCCGAGCGCGAGGCTTGCACTCCCGACGTCTTGCGATTGTGTAGTTCGTTTATTCCGGACGCGGACGCAATCACCGCTTGTTTGAAACAGCGCAAAGCTGATCTCAGCGGAGCATGTCGTGGGGCCATCTATCCGGTGGCTCGCCCAGCCCAAACCGGAGCGCCTGCGTCGGCCGCTCGCCGGCCTGGCGAGGGCCTTTGATCGCGCGTCGTTCGAACATCTTTTGCAGTCGACAAAGCGTGTATTGTCTATCTCGTCAAATTTGGCCTTGCCCCGTCCTAATGGAGGTCCTAGCGCTTCATCAAGCGCAAGATGAGCAACGATACCGCTCGCAACGAAAACGTCCCGGATCCAGCAAGACTTTATCAGCAAGGATACGTAATCGATGACCCTTGCAACTGCATCGGCTCACGGGCGGTGAGACGTTTTGGATATTAACTTTAGCCTGTCGGCGATTCGGCCAAGTTCCGGAAGCGAGCCGGCCTGCATCTTCTGCATCGCCTTGCTACGATGCACCTTCACCGTGGCTTCCGCGATGCCAATGTCAAAGGCTATTTGCTTGCTCAAACGGCCATGAGCGACCTGGATCACGATTTCGCGCTCCCTCGGGCTTAGCAATTCGAAGCGCTCCTTGAGGACGGCCAATTCCTTCTCGCTCTCTCGTCGTGCGCGATCGCGAGACAACCCAATTTGAATGGCGTCGAGAAGTTCCTGATCGCGGAATGGCTTGGTCAGAAACTCGATCGCACCTCGTTTCATGGCCTGCACGGTCATTGGTATATCACCGTGCCCAGTGACGAAAATTATTGGGATCTCGTTGTTTGCCTCGGCAAGCTCGCGTTGAAGATCGAGCCCGCTTTGGCCGGGCAATCTGATGTCGAGCACCAAACAGGCGGGGCAGTTAGGGGGGGTAGATTCAAGGAACTCAGAAATAGACGCAAATAATCTCACATCGATTGCAAGCGATCGTAGCAGGCGCCCGATCGACGCGAGAAGATGCGGATCGTCGTCTATGACCATCACGGTGTAGCTTGCGGAAGACATCTTGGCGCCCCCATTGAAAGACTTCGAAGTTCGACTCTACTGCAGGCTTGGCTTCATATGCACTTAAAGCCGTAGTCTGATCCCATCAGTCTGACTTCCTCTAGTATTTACAGATGCTGCACATGCCAAGTTTGCGAGAGTCTAGCAACCATTCAATCTGTGCAACATCGGGCGGAGATAAGCTAAAGTTTAGGGGGCCGGGCCTCGGGCCCGTGGCATTATTCTCTCGTGTGGCCCGATTCAACACGGAGCGTGTCTGGTAGCCGCCAGGCGGGTTATCGAGTGCCCTAGGCGCGCAAAATGATAAAACAGCTAGTTTCGATCGTTGAGGATGATCAATTCTTCCGGGAGTCCATGCGAAGGCTCCTGAGATCGCTTGGTTATGATGTGGAGGTGTTCTCATCTGCATCCGAATTTCTTGCCTCATCTCGTCTTGACGAAACGAGCTGCCTGATTGCCGACGTAAATATGCCGGCGATGACCGGACCCGCACTCTATAGGCACCTCGTAGACGCGGGCCGACGGATTCCAACGATCCTCATGACGGCGTTCCCAAATGACATGGACCGAACTAGCACTCTGAAAGACGGGGTCTCCTGTTATCTCGCCAAGCCAGTGGATCAACAGGATCTCACTAGGTGCCTGAACACGGTTCTCGGGCCCCGCGCATCACCTCCGAGCGTGTGATGCCTCCTCGGCATCGGGCAATGTAAATCGAAACACGGCGCCGCGCGGCTCGTTCGCAGACGCCCACAGCTTGCCGCGATGGGCATCGATGATGGATCTGCATATCGCCAGACCCATCCCGGTTCCGCTGGACTTAGTGGTATAGAACGCCTCGAAGACCCGCTCGACATGTGCCGGATCAATGCCCGGCCCGGAATCTCGCACGGCTACGAGGACACCAGTCGGATCCCGTTCCGTGCTGATCAACAATTTTCGCGCCCCTGCCTCGACCGAGTCCATCGCTTCGACCGCGTTCAAGATCAGATTCAGCATGACTTGTTGCAATTGAACGCGATCGCCCTCAATAAGAGGCAATCCGTCAGCGAGCCGAGTCTCGGCCACGACGCCATTGCGGACGGTCTCGCTGCGGGCGAGCGTGGTCACCTCGGCAATCGCAACATTAAGATCGAAGCGGTCCTTTCGGGGCGGCGACTTCTTGATCTGCTCGCGAATGCCGTCGATGATGTCTCCCACTCGATCGGTATCGGCAACGACAGAGGTGATTGCTTCGCTTACCTCGCCGAGGTCCGGCGGGACCATCTCTAGAAAATTCTGAGCAGCGCGCGCGTTATTGCGGGCGCTTGCGATCGGTTGCGTGATCTCGTGAGCTAGAGATGCCGCTAATCCCCCCAACATGCTGACTCGGTTCATGCGAGCGAAGTCCGACTCCAATTGGCGCAGCGCGTCTTCTGCACGCTTGCGTTCAGTCAAATCCAACACGAATGAGACGACTTGATTGCCGTTTTCTCCGATCGTGGTGGCGCCAACGAGTACAGGTACACGGCTGCCATCCTGTCGTAAGAATTCTTTCTCGTATGGCTGTACGACGCCCGTCGTTTTTAGCTCTTCGGTCACCCGCAAGCCGTAATCACGCCACTCCGGGGGCGTCAGATGTGGCCAATGTAGATGGCCGGCGACAAGGTCTCGGCGGTCGTAACCTGTCATCTGAAGAAAGGCGTCATTAGCTTCTAGTAGCTGGCCTTGGAAATTCCACATGAAGATGCCAATGATGCTGGAATCGGCCAGACGCCGAATCTTCGCTTCGCGCTCCTCGAGGTCACGATAAAGCCGGGCGTTTTCTAGCGAGATCGCGGCTTGCGAAGCGAGCAGCTTTAGAGTCGCGATCCGGGCCGGCACGAAGGCACGGGAACTCAGGTTGTTCTCGAGATAGAGCACGCCGATGAGTTTGGTCTGATTGACCAATGGCATGCACAGAATGGAACGAGCTTGGTGTTGATTGATGTATGGATCCGCGGAGAACGGGTTTCGGGTGGAAGCGTCGTCGAGAATCACCAGTTCATGCGTGCGCTGGACGTAGTGAAGAATTGATTCCGGCAAGACGGCTGCAGTCGCCGTTGCATCGACCGACTGCACGATAACAGCGTCGTCCTGGGTCCGGGCTTCCGTTGCTATCCTCAGGTCACCGCCCAACGGCAGCATCAGCAGCCCTCGCTCGGCGCCAGCCTGCTCGATGGCGGAACGCATAAGCGTGTCAAGCAGTTTCCCCAGCACGATCTCGCTGGATACCGCCTGTAACACGTTAGTCACGGTCGCAAGGTCGAGATAGTCGATCGGTACGCCAATCGTGCTAGTTGGACTTCCAGGCCGATGCTCGTCCCGAAGGCAAGGGTGCTCTTCGTCGAGTTGCATCACCTTGGCGACGGCACCCCAGCGGACATAGCAATGCCGAGCGTTGCGAAGATAGGCGTGGGCGCTGGTCTCCAAGCCTCGCGTGGCGTAGAAGTGTGCAGCCAGCTCATTGGCGATCGCCTCATTGTGGACGAAGCCGTTGGCGCGGGCCGAATGGACCGCTCGCTCATAAAGTGCCATCGCGTCGCGATCCCGACCTTGCAGGCGGGCTATCTCTGCGTCGACCAGCGCGACTCGGTTTTCAAAATTCTCCGGGCAGTTCTCCGACCACTTCTTCAGCTGATCGTGGTGGGCGACCAATGCCTGGAGATGTCCCGCTCGCTCCGCTTCAGAAGCTGCGTCGCACGCCGCAGACCGCGCCAGCGCGGCGTAGAAATGGTATTCCGCCCGCTCGAAGAACGCCGGCGAAGTCCAGAGAAGGCGGTCGGCTTGTGCGGCCGCCGTCATCGCGGTGGAGTGATCGCCGGCGAGGAAGCGCGCTTGGAGCTTGCGAATCCAGTACCAGCAGGCGGCAAGCGCGAGCCGCGAGTCTGCCGCCAGATGTTGCTCGAATTGCTCCTCGTCGAACCCATCCTCGTCGAAGTTGCCGAAGATGGGAGTCAGTCCACGCAGGGTCCGGATAAGCTGGCGTTGTCCGGTAATCCTGTCGACGACAAGGCCGAACCGTGCCTGCCGGGCGTAATCGAGTCCTGCGTCGGCCGCTCCCTGCACCACATCGAGCGAATCACCGCAGGCAATAAGGTGCGTGACCAAGTGGGTGCGGCCAAAGGCTCCATAGGTCAGATCCCCGGCGTCGTGCGCTGCGTCGAGGGCGATCTGCAAAAGATCGCGACCGGAGCGGATGTGCTTGGTCCACGGAATGATGTGGTGTGCGAAGGTCACATAGACGCGGGCCTTGAAGCGATCCAGCCCGAGCTGAGTCACAAGGTTGAAACCGAGCTCGCCGAACCGAAACGCGGAGCCGTATTCGTTGAAGCGCCGTCCGAGCACAGTTCCCAGAATAGCGTAACCATATCCCGACGCGTCGCTATTACCGTGTTCCAGACTTGTATTCGCCATGCGGCCAATGACGAGGCAATAGAGGTTCTCGTCGGTATACAGGGCAGGCGTTATCGCCGCGGCAAGGACGTCCATCGTCGCTTTCGAGACTGAATCGGACATCGGCGGTAGCTCGAGCAGCGCTTCGATAGGGCGCGTCCCGATGCGCTGCCAGATGTGCTGGTACTCGCGCTCGACTTCCTCATTTGTCGGGTGTGCCGACCACCTGACATCAACGCGTCGCATGTATTCGAGGGCAACCTCAACACTACGGTCGCTACGGTCTAACGTCGTGTAGAGCTCTATTTGTAGACAAGTGATGGAAGCGAGATCAAGCAGGTTGCCTGCGCGCCTTGACAGCATTGTCAGGCGAGTATCGGCGTCAGCAAGTGCTCCGGTGAGGAACTCGCATTCGGCCCGGTTCAGTGCCAGCGCAAAAGCCATTTTGGGCCGGGCCTGCCAGCGGTCGTCTCCCAAGAGTTCTTCACCGACAGCAAAATAGGTCAGCGCCGAGCCGGAAGCCATCGTCGCTTTGGCCCGCTTGCCAGCGAGCAGATTGAGTTCAGCCAGTCTCTCGCGTTCCTCACCTGAGTTGAGCAGATCTAAACCACGGTTCATGTGCCCGACGATATCGAAGACACGCTCCTCGATTGCCGTCGCCGGCGTGCGCGACTTCAGCAAGCGACCGATTCGGAGATGCTCTCCGGCAAGCTCGCTGGCCGGAATGAGACCGTAGCCAGCTTCCTGGAAGCGGTCGTGTACGAATTTGTAGACGTCCTCCGAGCGCACTACTAGCCCGGCTTTCATCGCCGCCCACATAGCGGCGTGTATACCTTCTTCGTCCTGATCAAGAATTGCGGCCAAGGTACTGGGAGACGCATTGCTTCCGAGACAGGCCATAAGCTGGATAACGCGCTGTGTTTCCGCGGGAAGGCGCTGCAACTTGCCCAGCATGAGGTCTATTACGTTTTCGGTATACCCCTTGTTTTGGATGCGCTCGAGATCCCAGGACCAGCGCCCCCGCACATGATCGAACGCGAGCAGGCCCTCTTCGGCGAGGGCAGTGAAGAACTCGATAGTGAAGAAGGGATTGCCTGCTGTTTTTTCGTGGACCAGGCCGGCCAGCGGCGCAATGAGTTCTGGCTCACAGCGCAGCGCGTCAGCGATCAGCTGTTCTACGTCACCCGGCTGGAGTGGATTCAGCACGATCTCGTGTACGCGCCCCCCTGCGCTCCGAATTGCCGTCAGCCGCCGCATCAACGGATGCGTGGCCGTAACTTCGTTGTTGCGGTAGGCGCCAACCAGCAACAGGTTGCGCAACTCGGGTTGGGTTGCCAGGTACTCGAGAGTATCTAACGTCGCCATGTCGAGCCATTGCAGGTCGTCGAGGAACAACGTCAGCGGATGCTCCGGACGGGCAAACACGCCGAGCATGCGGCAAAATACCGATTGGAAACGGCGCTGCGCTTCCTGCGGTGGTAGCACCAACAAGGGAGGCTGCGGTCCGATCAGCGCTTCCAGAGCCGGGACGAGTTCCACCATGAGTTGGCCGTTCGAGCCGAGCGCTTCCCGCAAGGCTTCGCGCCAAGGCGCCAGGGCAGCCTCGTTCTCGCCCAAGAGCGACCGAACTAGGCCCTGCAGTGCTTGAGCAAGCGTCGCATACGGGATGTCTCGATTGTATTGGTCGAACTTGCCCGCGGCGAACAATCCGTGGGGCAGCACTAGCACCTTGTGCAACTCGTTGATGACGGAGGATTTCCCGATACCGGAGTAGCCGGACACCAGCACAAGCTCTGCGTTACCGCTATCTGCGGTCCGGTCAAAGGCGGCGAGCAAGACCGCGATTTCTCTTTCGCGGCCGTAGAGTTTCTCAGAAATCAGCAGTCGGTCAGGCGTGTCTTGTTGGCCCAGCGGAAATTCGTCGATAAAGCCATGCAGCTCCCAATCCGTCAGGCAGCGCTGCAGATCCTGCTTTACTCCAGCTGCCGTCTGGTAGCGCTCTTCCGCGGTTTTGGCGAGCAGCTTCATGATAACGACCGAGATCGGTATCGGGATGGACGGCAATCGCTCGGTGGGCGGTAAAGGCTGTCTCGCAATATGGCAGTGCACCCACTCCATTGGGTCGGTGGCGGAGAAGGGTAAGGTGCCGGTGCATAGCTGATACAGAGTGACGCCCAAAGCGTAAAGATCGCTCCGGGCGTCTGTCGAGCGATTCATTCGCCCGGTCTGTTCAGGTGCCATATAGGCAAGTGTGCCTGCGAGAACCTCGGGCGGCGCCGGCCCCTGGCGTTCGCGCTGCAGGCGTGAAGCGATACCGAATCCCGTCAGCCATGATCGTCCCGAAGCGGCATCATAGAGAATATTGGCTGGCTTTATATCTTTATGAATGATCCCGCGCTTGTGTAATTCTTGGACAGCCGCGGATAAGCTGATAGCAACCCGCAGGAACTGCTTCACGCCCATCGCACTGCCGAGATATTGGTTCAGGGGTTCGCCGCCGGGATCCTCGAGGACGAGCATGCTTCGTCCGGTTTCGCGAACAAACTCCAGAGGGCGCGCCGCCCATGCGCGGTCCAAGTCGTCCCTCAGATCATATTCGTGAGCGAAACGATCAAGGAGGGTGTGCGCCGGATGTTCGACAGCGGGCAGCACGATCAGCAACGCGGATTGGTCAGGGTTGGCCTGGCGCTCCCTTCTGTAGAAGACACGATCAGTATCCTGCAATAGAATTTGGAAGCCGCTGACGCCATCCGTCCCGAATACGCCGACCACGGGGCCGTTTACAGATGGGACATCAATCAAAGACATTGACCGGCCTGTTCACGGTGCGCTTTTGTCCCCTTCCTCACGCCGGCATCCAAAATCCCTTCCCGGTGACGTAAGCTATGGTGGCGCACGTCCATAAATTACAGCGGTGTATGTCAGTTCTCAACAATGCACCGCGATGCAATCGAAAATTACCGTGCGAATACGAAAAGTTTGCAACTGAGCGCAAGCGGTTTTCCTATCCGTTTGCTATCAGACGTTCGTAGCTGGTGTTTGCAAAGCCGCCCGGTGACCCAGCCGAAAGGTCGAGCGTGCGGATTTCAAGTTAGATGGTGAAGTGCTTGCGAAACGATCGACTGAAATTCGCTCTGACGAGTGTCTTGATGGCATTGGCTTGCGCGCAAGCCCGAGCGCAAGTGTCGGATGATGTTGTCAAGATCGGGGTCATGAACGATCAATCCGGTCTCTATGCCGACATTGGTGGGCCAGGTTCGGTAGCGGCCGCGAAAATGGCCGTCGAAGACGCCGGAGGCACCGTCTTCGGTAAGCCAGTGTCGGTGATCTTCGCGGACCACCAGAACAAGGCCGATATCGGCACGTCAATCGCACGCAAATGGTTCGAGGTTGACAAAGTCGACATGGCGATCGGGTTCGATAACTCCGCCGTTGCACTGGGTGTCCAGAAGCTCGCCGCTGACTATAGCCGCATCGTAATCGGCGGCGCTATCGGCAGCACGGCGTTCACCGGGAAATCCTGTACCGAAACATCTGCTTCGTGGATCTATGATAGCTATGCACTGACCACCAGCTTGGCCAAAACCGTTGTTGCACAAGGAGGCGACACCTGGTTTTTCATCACGGTAGATTATGCATTCGGCCATTCGTTGGAAGCGGACGCTACGAGCGCTGTGCAGTTGGCGGGCGGCAAGGTCCTCGGCAACGTTCGACATCCGCTAAACACTTCTGATTTTGGCTCATATCTTCTTCGGGCCCAAGCTTCCGGTGCGAAAGTGATTGCCTTAGCGAACAGTGGAGGCGACATGGTTACCGCTATTAAGCAGGCAGGGGAGTTCGGCATCACCAGACGCCAATCAGTCGCAGCTCTTTTGGTGTTCATATCGGATGTTCAGAGCATTGGAGTCGAGGTGGCTGCAGGGCTCAAGTTCGTCACGGCCTTCTATTGGGATCGCAATCCGGAAACGAGAGCGTGGTCGCAGCGCTATTTCGATCGACAGGGACGGATGCCGACCATGGTTCATGCCGCCACCTACTCAGCGGTCCGTCATTATTTGCGTGCGGTAGCTGCCGCTGGCGCCGACGAGGCCAAGGCCGTGATGACGAAGATGCGCGAGCTACCCGTCGACGATTTCTATGCAAAGAACGCGCGGCTGCGCAAGGATGGGCGGCTTGTTCATGACATGTATCTTGCCCAAGTCAAACCAGCCGCCGATGTTAAAGGACCCTGGGATTATTACACTATCACCCAAACTATCCCGGGCGATACGGCTTTTCGATCGCTGAAAGACGGCGGCTGTCCGCTCGCTTCGCACTAGTATTGCCGTATCGGTGCAAATCTGCAATCGACTCGAGAGCTCCCGTTCTTTCACTTCGGCAGATCATGTCGGAGGCGCGCCACAAAGACGCACCAGCGACAATAACTTTGCAGAAGCCGAAGGTGAAGCGGGCGTACACTAGGCTTGAACCGACCTCGGTTGATGCCAAGCGGTAAGATGTGTGGAGTATGCGTATAAACTCGATCATCTCGACAATCTGGTGATACGCGAACAACGATCCGATCCCGAACGATAGCGCCAGCGCGAGCAGGCCGCACGCTGTCATGACAAGCTCAGGCGCGTAGGCGTTAGCGGGGTCGATTCAGCGAGATACGCACTCCGCCACTGATATGGCGTGTCTCCCACGAAACGCTTAAAGACAGTGGTGAAGTGAGCCTGGGTCTGGAAACCAACTGTCAGGGCCACATCCACGAGCGAGACCTCGTTTTCCTTCAGCAGCTTTTCGGCTTGCTGGATTCTTCGCGTCAGTACGTATTCACGGGGCCGCATCCGCATAGCCGCGCGGAACTGCGCAGCAAAATGCATACGGCTCAGACCGGCGACCGTGGCAAGGTCTTGCAAGGTGATCTTTGTGGATAGATTATCGTCGACGTATTTCGTCACGCGCTTCAGGCGCCACTTTTGCAACGAGCGAATGCCGCGGCCGACTTGATTTCCTGCCCCTTGAGTGTTGTATCGTTCGCGGTAGGGCTCTCGACTATATTTCCATGTCAGAATCGCGAGGCGCAGAGCGTCGGCGCAGATGGCCGAGTGACGATTATCCGCTGCTTCGATTGCCGAGAGCGCGTCTGAGAGGCGATGAATAACCGGATCTTCCCGATCGTCGCCTTCTAATATCGGATTGAGGTCTGCGACACCACGTTTCAGCCTCTCGGAGGAGAACTTGACGAAGAAGTGGCCGTCGGGAGTGCTCCCGGCGTGCTTTGCTTCTGCTCTGACGGCGAAGGTCACGTCGAGATGAGCAAGCGATAGCGTTATGCCCGTTTCGACTGAGCTTTCGGTCAACTTCAAGGGTTGCGGCCGAGCGCTGTCGATCTCCGAGAGGTCGAGGGACCGCACGTCGACGACATGCGTACTGGTGCTTGGCGCGGGCGGTATCTGCAGCGACATGATCTCGATCTCCTTGTCCATTGGCAGATCCGGAAGATGCTAAGGCAAAACCGGATGGTGGATTAAGAGTAGCCCGCTAAGCCATGTTTTCTATTCGACGCGTGGGTAGGCCGCTAAGTTGTCGGGTTGCTCCAATTATACGTTGGTATTGGCTCCGTGATGACTTCGCTCCCAGCGTTCCCGTTCCCTCGACGGCCAGCGCTTGCCGCTGGACTCCAACCTCAACTTTCCGACCAATTGGAATAGCGGTTAAAGGACAAATTTACTCGATGTGTGGGGCAATCGGAGAATGACGTTTTGCCGACGCGGTACGGCGGGCAGTGCATCAGCGCGAAGGCGCCCTGCTGACCGCCTGAAGGGGCGTCGGTTGGAGGTGGGATTGATGGTTTGCCGACGCGAGGCCGACAAAGGTCAAGGTCGAGACCTTAGTGAACATATGGCCGTTCGCAATGCTTCGGAAGCTATGCCTTGAGGAGCTCGGGCTGGTTCAACGTAGCGCGTTATCGCGAAAAATGTGTTCATCGCTCCTGACCCCATCAGCGCAACGGTGAGACGGCTCTGTTGGGTTAGTAACGTTTCACTCATTGCGGTCAGAAAGCTGGGACAAGGGGCCTCCCAAGGAGGACCAATCGTCTTTTGCCTGCGAACTTCCCCTGGGCGCGTGATGGACGCATCCGGAGCAAAGTATCTGCGGCTCGCAAGGCGCGATGGGTGAAGAAGGCAAGGAAATTGCAGCCCGCCGCTCCCGCACTCGAAAAGAGGCTAGATCTGCTGGAGGCGCTTGCCGCCGAAGCGCGGGCTAAGCGGGAAGCAATTAGCCGAACGGGTCGGTCGTTCCGTCGACGACGTGCTTCGCATGCTGGTGGCCGGTGGTATGTCACGCGCTATCCGCTGACCGGCGATCATACGTTGAAGTTACAACGGTTCCGGATCGCGTGCCAATACCTGCCGGCAGCGCGGCTCTTGAAGGCCGCGCTGCAGGCTATGGAGCAGCTTGCCATCCGGGTTTAGCTCTCTTGCCATCGCGCCTTACTACACGGCGAGCAATTCATGGTAATTCGCTCGCATCGAGCCAGAAGTGGCTATTGGTTTGGTCAAGGTTGGTAGTCAAACGCGGTGTCTGGGTGCCGGCTGCCGTGGTAGGTAGACCTGCTTACGGTGTCGTCTCATCTGCCTATTTTTCGACCTAGCCGCGAAGGTCGGATTCGGCCAGCATTTGCGAGACTAGGGGCAATCTGGAGATTCGACATGATCTCAGCAAGACTAACCAGGAGAGCGCTCCTGTTGGGAGCGACTTTGGCCGCAGCATGGCGAGTCCCCCCTTCGTTGGCTGAACCTGTTCCTCTCAGAGTTAGGTTGGACTGGACGCCATGGGGCGTGCATGGAGCCATTCACTTGGCCCAAGCCAAGGGTTGGTTGGCCAGTGCGGCGCTTGACGTCCAGGTTCAGGACGGAAATGGATCGGCCGCAACGATCCAGCTCATAGGCAGCAACACTGACTTTGATGTCGGGCACGCTTCGTTGGCCACGATGATGGTCGGACGGAGCAAGGGCCTCCCGATAAAGGCCATCGCCATTTTTATGCGTCAGGGGGATATCGGCTGTTTTGTGCCGAAAGGAAGCGGGATTCGTGGGCCGGCCGATCTAAAAGGGAAAAAGCTGATCTATACGCCGGGATCGCTCGAAGCGCCCTTTATTGACACGTTTCTAGCGGCGGGAGGACTGAGAAGGATGGATGTCGATCTTGTAGCGGTGAGCGCCGCCAGCAAAGCTTCGGCCTACGCATTGGGGCAGGCCGATGCCGCTTTTTCCACGATCCCGTTCTTCCTTCCGGCGGTTGCCAAGGCGCGTCCCTCTGATGCGATCCGCTTCGCGGACTATGCACTTGAAATGCCGGGTTACGGGCTAATTTCTCAGGAAGCAGTTTTGCAAAGTTCAAAAAGGCAAGCATTAGCGAAATACAGCAGCATTATCGCGGCAACGTGGAGGTACATTTACGATGGACACCAAGATGAAGCGGTCGATGCGATCATTTCGCAACGACCTCAAGCTCGGCTTGATCCAAGCATTCTTCGCGGGCAACTAGATTCCTTGCAGGATTTCTTAAATACCGAGTCGAGCAAAATGTTGCCTTTAGGTGTCATGGAAGTGAAGGATTGGGATATCGCCGTTCGAAACTTAATCGCCGTCGGGCTGGTGGATACGAAGAGTAGGGGCTCAGATTTTATCGAGCAGGGATTGGTGAAGCCCTTCTCTTTACCGACAACCCGTCAATGACCGCCGTTAGTGCGCGCGGTGTACGCAAAGAATATCAAGGCCGGCAAACGATTCTGGCCATTGAAGACATCTCGCTGGAAATCCCCAAGGGAGAGTTCGTAAGTATACTGGGTCCTAGCGGGTGCGGAAAAAGCACATTTCTCAGATGTGTTGCTGGGTTGGAGAAGGTCACCGCAGGCTCTCTATGTGTCAACGAACAAGAATTGAAGGGGCCGCCCGACGATATCGGCATGGTCTTTCAGCGCGACGCATTGCTGGATTGGCGCACGGTTTCGCAGAACATTATGCTGGCGGTAGAATTCGCAAAGAATTATTCTCGGAGAGACACAGCGCCTCTTTTGACGAAATTACTTAAGCTAACTGGCCTTGCGGAATTTGCGGATCGCTACCCGTCCCAATTGTCGGGCGGAATGCGTCAACGCGCGGCCATCTGCCGAGCGCTTATAAATTCGCCTTCGATGCTGTTGATGGACGAGCCATTTGGAGCATTGGATGCATTAACTCGAGACCAGATGAACGTTGAGATCCAGCGTATCTGGCTCGACGTTCGGAGTACGTGCCTATTCGTTACTCATAGCATTCCGGAGTCGGTATTCCTCGCCGACACGGTCGTGGTTCTTTCTCCTAGGCCGGCGCGAATCGTCGCGGTAATCGACATTGATTTGCCAAGACCGCGCAAATTGGCGATTCGCGAGGCGGCCGAATTTGGCACCTACGTTCGCAGGATTCGCGCGTTATTCGAAAGCATGGGCGTTATTGACGAGCACGACGAATGACGGCCTCGAGGAGACGGATACGAGCGGTTTTCCTGGGTCTCGCAAGCTTTTGTCTGATCTTGCTGCTTTGGGAGGCTTCAATCCGGGGATTTCACGTTCGAGCCGTCGTATTGCCAGCACCTTCGGACATTCTGGCCGAACTAGTAGCTGACATGGCTTGGTATCTTTCCAACGCATGGCATACACTTATTACAACCTTGTTCGGCTTCTTGCTGGCGCTTGTGATCGGCATATTCATTGCTGTGCTGCTTGTCGGGATGCCGTGGTTCGAGAGCACAATCTATCCCCTGATCATTTCTTTCAATAGCGTGCCCAAAGTCGCGGTCGCGCCGCTGTTTGTCGTTTGGCTCGGGACCGGCGTGAAGTCTCAGGTCGCCATCTCTTTTTTAATTGCTGTGTTTGCTATCATCGTAGACTCGGCGCATGGTCTGCGCTCAATCCCGGCAGACGTGGTAGATCTGGGCCGCATTCTAAAGGGAACGCGATTCGACATCTTCTTTAAGATAAGGCTCCCCTGCGCTCTGCCGTCGATCCTGGCGGGTGCGAAAATCGCGATCTCACTGGCACTGGTGGGCGCCATCGTTGGGGAGTTCGTCGCGTCGGAAAAAGGCCTTGGATACATAATACTGTCGGCACAGGGATCGTTCGAGATGCCGCGTGTTTTTGCAGCGCTGTTTCTGCTCGGAGGGATGGGAATGCTGCTGTTCACTGCTATCGAAATAGTCGAGCGTCGGATGTTAGCTTGGCGCTATTTGGACGAGCAATCGACGTGAGAGTGGCAACGCGCTGTAGTGCTAAATGAGCACCTGCATCCGTTCGCAAAATCTTGCCCGTCACTTTATTGGAACGCGATCTTGTCGGGAAGCGCACAAGTTCTGCGACGTCGCTTGCACCAGAGATGCTATTTCCCGTTGCCTTGGCAATCGTAGCATCACACAGCAGCCTGTCCGAAGCCTCCTTCACGACGCCTCGCAAACCAATCAGTTCATATCGATTAGCCAGGCATACGGGTTGATCCAGATAAGCTCTCGCGGGATCGACCGATGTGCCGGTCAGGCTCGTAAAAAGCATCGCGAAAGGTCTCCTAGACTAGACGTTGCCAACATCACGAGAAGTCACGTTCGTGACAAGGAGTCGCAGATGTAGTAAACTTTCATTCCTTCATTCGCACCAGCTAGGAAGTTAGGGCAATCACACGCCGTCTACTGGCGCGGCTGATGTGTGTCAGGTGCGGAAGGCAACCGTCAGTCATATCAGGCGACCAAATGTCATTGCAGCCGTAAAGCGATGAACCTTGACTAGGCTAGGCTCACTGGCTCCCGTCGCCGATCGGCTTTCTCGACGCCCGGCGCAATAACTGAGAAATGGGCAATAAACAACGCGCTTATAGCGAAACGGATAAATCACTCAAACTTCGCGTCGAATATCTCAAGATCCAGAACGGGTGGACTATCGATCAGCGTCCCGTCAGAGTCCAACAGCCTAGATCGCCGGAGCGTTGGAATTACCACGTCACAATACTTCTGATGCGCCGAGGTATAGTGAGCGACAGCAGATCCATAAACATTATAGTCAGTTCGCCGCGTCAGGCCATCTGCATCAAAATAGAAGAGTTGCTCTCGGTTCGGAGCAAACTCGTTAGAAATGGCTCTCAAACGTCGCAAAGCCTGATTATTTGCTAGTTGAGGTGGAAGTTCTTCGGTGATCATGTCGGGCTGTGCCAGCATGAAAGGCGCGGTAACAAAATTCCAAATTGAAAGTCCACATATATAAACGATCTGCAGATCGTTCCAAGCTGTTCCCGATTTCGGATCGAGAAGAAAAGTGGTGTGTGGATGGTCCCACGATTGAAGAACTTCTCCACTCGAATCCGAGATAGCAACGCGGTCCGGCTGTAATAGTCCATAGTGATTTGGATTAACCAGTCCCGTTAGTTGCAGCGACCGCGTTAGCAGATCTCCCTCTACGACGACATCCTTCAAGAGGTTCGACCTGCCAACCCCTGAGAAGACGGCGCCGGATACCGAGGCGTGGACGGTAAAGCCGACCATATGCCGCCAGCGTGTCAAGCCGCCAGAGGCCTCCAACGCATCGTCCAGTAACGCCATGGGAAATTCACCTCTGAAATTTTCTAGAGAATAGGGATACGGCGGCTCTTTGCATGTTAGATATTGTAAGGGTTCTCTTGGCGCCTAATTCTGGCCCGCGGCTAAGCGATCGTGTCTCGATATTTCCAGAAGCTCCCGCGCCGCAACAAGGTCTTGAGTTTCAAAACCCTCGGCGAATTGCCCGTAAATTTCCTCAAGCAGCGCTCCCGCCTCATGGAGCAGTCCCTGCCTAACCCACGTCCGGGCCAATGAAATGGCACTTTTCAGCTCCCAGCCAAGAGCGGACTGCCTTCGCGCACTTTGAATGGAACGCGTCAGAGAGTCCTCACCCGCCGCGAGATCGCCGCTCGGAGCTTCGAGGATGACCTCGCCTCGGATCCGAAGCAGGCTAGGCAGCCATAAGTCATTATAACTCGTCTCCGCACGCGTTAGACTTTCCTCTATGATCTCAAGTGCTTCATTCGTCTGTCCGAGATGAGCGAGCCCCTTGGCCAGAGCGCACGCAACGCCGGGCGTTGCTATATGAAGGCCCTGAGCTTTCAGGACTGACAGCGCCTCTCTAAGGACGTCGACTCCTGAGGACGTGTCTCCGCTTGCAATCAAGAATTCCCCTTTTAACGAAAGTCCCACCGCATGATCGCGCGGAAAGGAATATTTTCGCGCATTCGCGATGGCTAGCTCGATAGGCTCCGCTGCTTCCTCAAAGCGACCCATCCACAGGAAAACAGGAATGGTGTATAGAAGGGCAACCGAACGAGAAATAGGCGGGGCGTTCTCCGACGGATCACCAATTATACTCTTCGCGGCCTCGTATGCTTGTTCTGGCTTTCCGCAAAGCCAAAGGGCGCGCGCGCGAATAACATTTGCTCGAGCCCGATGATCGAAACCAAAGACGTTCTCTGGAACGGTTTCTACGTCGACTTCCAGCTGAAAGCCCTGCTCGCAATGACGCAGAGCCGCCAATTGATCGCCGGCAAAGTGCTGTGCTGCGCCTAAAACCCATTCGGCAATGACCGATGCAACTCTGTTGCCTGAACTACTGGCAAGACCGGCTGTTCGTTTAGCCATGGCCAAGGCGCTACCAAAATCACCAACACGGGTGAAAAAAATATGGAGCCCAATAAGAAAGCGAATCTGGCGCTCGGTGTCACCGAGATCTTCCGCTAACTGTAGGCCGTGCTCGATCGCCGCTTTGATCTGGTTGGCAGGGCCGTGTGTCCACAATGATGATGTAGCCAGGCCCTCCTGAAGCACTAATTCTCGCGAACCTTCGCCGCCATTCCGTCGCAGCAGGTTCAAGCCCCGTTGGCACCACTCGCGGCACTCGGGATATAGCGAAAGCTCCAGCATCAGGGGGGTTGCATGAAAAGTCAGTTCAACGCTTATGAGGTCGTCTGTGCCGGAAAAGCTTGATGCCAAAGCTTTGCGGATATTACCAACGTGAGAAACCAGGGCGAGGGCTTTATTGTGATTAAATACTGAGCCGTCGATCGTCGTCTGGAGAAAAGTTGAGAAGTAATGGACATGCCTGCTCGTGACAGACTCCGCCTCGCCGTTTTCTACAAGTTTCGAGGCTGCGTAATGACGGGTCGTATCCAAAAGCCGAAAATTGGGAGGGCCAACTGCTGGCCAGGTTGATGTGACAAGCGATTTTGCTACCAGACTTTCGATGGCCTTGACTACGAGCGCGTCTTCAATCTCACCCAACGAGCCGATATGGCAAGCTGCATCAAGCGTAAAGGCGCCAACAAAGACAGAGAGCCGATAGAGGATTGAGCGCTCCATGTCCGATAGAAGGTTGCAACTCCAATCGAGTGTGGCACGCAAAGTGTGGTGCCTTGGTAAGGCCGTCCGTCGTCCTTGCCACATCAATCCGAATTGGCTATTTAACAACGAGTTGGTCTCATTTACGCTGTAGGTACTTGCGCGGCTCGCAGCAAGCTCGATCGCAAGAGCGATACCATCGAGCTTACGGCAGATCTCGCTCACAAGAGGTGCATTGTCGTCATTCAGTTCGAAGTGCCCGTCGCTGGCGGATGCACGATCAACGAACAGCTGGATAGCGGGAAAGGTAAGCGCGTCGGTCGCCGTTAGGACAGTCTCGTCGGGAGGAGTTGCTAAAGGCGGAAGGCGGAAAACGTGCTCACCCTCGACCCGCAGCGACTCTCGGCTTGTCGCGAGGAGATATACTTCCGGAGCTTGCCTGTATATGCGTTCAGCCAATACTGCAATCGTTTCGACCACATGTTCGCAGCAATCGAGGATGAGCAGCAATCGCTTGTCGCTGAGAAAGGCGACAAGACCATCGAGCTGATCCTCCGCTCGGCCCGAAACGTCAAACGCTGAAGCCACAAGATTAGCTGCGAGCGCGGCATCGTGGAGCGCCCCGAGATCGAAGAAGTGAATCTCGCCGGCGAATTGATCCCGAAGCGCATGACCAACTGATATTGCTACCGTAGTTTTGCCGATGCCGCCCGATCCAACGACCGTGATGAACCGTTCAGCAATCAGACGATCACGGAGGTTGCTTACTACCTGATCGCGTCCCAACACCCTTGTCTGTTGGGGAGGAAGCTTGTGGATGGATGTAAGAGCAGGTTCTGCAGGTGATTTCTTATGATCTCTTGACGGCACAATTGGAGCCACGAAGCAATAGCCTTGGCCTGAGACAGTCGCCACATACCTCGCGCCACCTTCGCCATCGCCAAGCGCTTTCCGAACGCCCGTAATATATACTCTAAGTCGTCCTTCATCGGCCGAACTGCCAGGCCATAGCTTAGAGAGTAGTTCAGTCTTGCTGACTACGCTGCCGGCTTGTTCGACAAGCTCTATCAATACGTCGAGCGCGCGGGCGGCAATGTCTAGACGAGCACCGTCCTTTTCGATCCATCTCTCGGCCATATTCAGACGAAACGAGCCGAAGGAAACGACGTCTTCAGTTGTGCTGTGCGACGATCTCCGCGTCATGGGCTGTCTGAGAGAGCACGGTCCGGCATGGTCGAGTTTAACCTTTGCAGCAGTTCGCTCGCCGTTTTGACACCTTTCCGATTGAAGCCTTCCGTAATTCTGGCGTGAATAGGCGACAGAAGTTCTCGTGCTTCTTCATGTCTACCCTGCTCCGCCCAGAGTCGCGCAAGGCTGGTAGCTGTCCGAAGCTCCCAAGCCAAAGCAGATTGATCCCGGGCCATCCGAAGGGACCGTCCCAAGCAGCTTTCGACCTCAGCGAGATCTGGATTATGCATTGTCAGCAATACTTCTGCTTTAATTCGCAGGACCTCCGGCAACATGCAGACGAATTCTCCGGAAGCCCCGTCGATCGCAGTTGTTGCTCCCCTATGATCTCCTATCTTTGCCAGGGTTACGGCCAGAGGCAGGGTCAAATCGGTATGAGGTCGAAAGTGCTGTTTTCGCAAATCTAGCATTGCGCGTTGCAAGAGGGGGAGCCCCACTTCGACTTGATTGCGTTCGATACAGACGAGGGCTCTTGCGGCCTCTCCGAATGCCCTGTACGGCGCAAGAGAATGTTCTTCGGAATCCAACAACAGCTTGTCGATGAAGATTTCATAGTTTTCGGCTTCTCCGTCCCAAACGAAGAGAGAGTGTGCCCAAAGTATAGCGGTGCAAAGTTTTGCTGAGTGCCCTAGGCGGATTACATCAGTCAGTGCCTCTCGCACAACAGTCTCCGCTCGATCCGGATATCCCTGAACCCACAATATGCGAGCCAGCGTAATCCGCGCGCGGCTCAAATAATCGAAATTCAACCGATCAAGGATCGCCGGCTCTGTTCTCGGCAGCTGTACCAAAGCGGATTCTATGCTCGTCCGCGCGAGTGCGGTGTATCCTGCGAGATAGCAAGACATGCCGTAGATCACCAGCATATGTGCGCGTTGGACGGGGTCACCGAATGCCGAGGCCAGTGCCTCGCCACGGGCCGCGAGAATCAATGCTTCTGAATGGTTTCCGGACCTGAGATAGAAGACGTGAAGGCGTTCTATTAGACGAATTTGGCTCGATACGTCGCCAATTTGTTCGGCGATGGCCAGCGCCTTCACAAAGCACGATTCGGCGGCAGGGATATTGCCTGCGGAATGCATGACTGCCAATCCCAACGCAGCATGAAGGTTCAGATCGTGCTCTGTGTTGCGCTCGGAAACTTCCAAGTGACCTATAGCTCTCGTCGCCCAGAGCTGGCATTCTTGGAAAAGTGATAGTTCGAGCAGTACGGGCATAGATGCTGCAGCTAAGGCAACACCGATCGGTAGATCTCCGCTTTCGGAGAAGCACCACACTAAGGCCGAGCGAATGTTGCCAAATTGCTCGGCGACGTCAGCAAAGCTGAGCGATTTTGAGTCGTCACTGACGAGCCGACCGAACTGTTCGAGAAACTTAACGAAATAGCTAGCGTGCCGCTGTGCTGTCGCTTCTTGTTCGCCGGCAGCAGAAAGTTGCTCGGCAGCATAGGCGCGACTCGTATCGAGTAAACGGTATCTTGTTGGTTCTGGGCCTGGCATTGTATTCAAGAGCGACTTCGCCACCAGGCTTTCGAGTGCCAGTAATACTTGCTGAGCGCGAGGTTCCCTCATCATGCTAACTTCGATCGCGGCATCCAACGTGAACGTTCCTGAGAAGACAGACAGCCTGCGGAATACTTCGCGCTCACGCTCCATCAGAAGGTTATAACTCCAGTCAAGCGTTGCGCGAAGGGTCTGCTGCCGTGGGAGGGCTGTTCGCCGTCCTTGCCAAAGGAGCCCTGATTGGGTGCTCAAGAGGGAGATGGTTTCCTTTAGACCAAACGTACCTGCCCTGCTGGAGGCAAGTTCGATAGCGAGCGCTATTCCATCGAGTTTACGGCAAATCTCGGCTATCAGTGGAGCATTTGCCTCGGTTAGATCGAAACCACCGGCACTAGCCGTTGCGCGCTCCACGAACAGCTGAATTGCCGAAAATCTGAGAGCTTGCTCGGCAGAAAGGGGCGCTTCGTCTGGAGGAATCGCAAGAGGCGGCAGTCGATATATTGTTTCCCCCTCGACTCGCAGCGCCTCCCGGCTAGTTGCGAGGATATATACCTGCGGTGCAAGCTTATATAATGTCTCGGCAAGCGCCGCCGATGTTTCGATCACGTGTTCGCAGCAGTCGAGAATCAGAAGCGTTCGCTTATCGCGCAAAAAGGCGACCAAGACGTCGGCGGCGTTGTCCGAACGACCGACAAGTCCTAGCGTAGCGGCGATCACGTTTGGAACGAGAGCCGCGTCGCGAATAGATCCAAGGTCGAAGAAAAAAGCGGCACCTTCGAATTTATTCAATAAGACGTATGCCGCGGAGAGGGCAACGGTGGTTTTCCCAATGCCACCAGGACCGACAATTGAAACAAAGCGCTCCCTCAACAAACTGTCCGACAGTTCGCGCACTGCCTTTTCTCGGCCTATGACTGTCGTTGACCGAGGCGGCAGATTGTGAGTTTGCGCTTTTGTGGATTTGCTGCCTTCAGATCTTAGTTCTGCGAACGAGGTTCGTGCCACGAAGCAGTACCCTTGTCCAGAAACTGTTGCTACATAACGTGCACCAGTCTCACCGTCCCCGAGCGCTCTTCGAATTGCCGCCACATAAGCTCGTAAGCTATTCTCGTCTGGCTTTTCGTTCGGCCAAACGCGAGCCAGCAGTTCCGTTTTGCTTACTATCGTGCCGGCCCGTTCTATTAGAATAATCAGAACGTCGATTGCGCGCTCGCTCATCCGAATTGGACGGCCATCCTTCTCGAGCCATCGTTCAACCAGATGTACCCTAAAGGAGCCAAAGGTGACGATGGATGCGGCGGACACATCGGTTGCGACCTGGTGGCGGGTAACCTGCGTGGGGTCGTCCATCTTCTCGACCTCGATTGTGTCCGCAACCCTGAAATGACTGGGCTTCATTGCCCAAATCTGTTGCGCCATCCAAGCTAATGGTTGCTTCTGACGACGCGGGATCCCACGCAGCTCACGAGCTGCAGGCGCTCTTACCTGCGTTAAAAGAAGTGCAAAGTGCCCAAACCATTTCGGTTTTGCTACCGGAAAAATGCCGATCCCAGGTACTACGGCCCATTCCTGTACTTTTGGTCACACTCCCGTGAATCGAACGCGCACTACGGGATACCTGTGGAGTTGCGTGGAGCCTGTAGTTGCCCTGTGTGGCTGTTGTCAGTCTGCTCATTGGTTCACTGAACGCCAGGATGAAGATGGCTGTGCGTGTATTATCATCACTCACAAAAAGGCCGTCGCCTATTCCCCGCCGGGGGAGGTGTTTTGATGTTGCCTAAATCACACAAAACGTTAATTATAGCAATACGTTACGCCTATTATGATTATCAAGTGCCTCGAGCCTGCGATTGACATGGCCGCAGTCCATTGGCACCGTATTGTCCGGTGCGCGCTGCCGCGTTTTCGCTATTTCCATGGAGATGGGCGGAATTCAACGAGTTTGCAGGGAGATATATGTCCCACCGAAGCAAGCGCGGATGGCATGAACTTGATATAGTTTGCAGGGCCGGAGTCGGCATTGCGCCGGTCGCGCCCGCTATCTGCCGCGTGCTGCGCGAACTTGTAGGTGCCGATGCGGTTTCACTATTTTGGGTCGACGACCAAGGCGCGCCGGCGGGCGTCTTTCACGAGAACGCTGCAGAATCGGCGCTCGATCTCTTTGTCAACGAATATGACCGGCTGTTCACGGGTCCGTCTGAGGTCAATGTTTCTCAGATCGCGGCAAGCAGCGGCCGGCCAGTCGGAAAATTGATGAATCCGGGAGCAGACTATTTCCGGTCCAACACGTTCAATCTCTTGGTCAGGGCAAGTGGCCACTTTCATACGCTCGATCTAAGGGTCGACGTCGGAAATAGAGCGCGCGCGGTTGTTATGCTTTTTCGGGAGCAAAAGCGTCCCTTTAGCGAAAAGGACGCATTTTATCTTTCGCAGGCGCTGCCATACCTCAGACGAGCGATCAAGGAAGAAGTGAAGGAACAACAATGGGAAAGCGAGGGTATCCGCGGCCATATGTTGGTCGATCGTTCTGGTACCAAACTGTTGGCTATGAGCGACGATGCATCCAAGCTTTTAAAGGCTTGCACGATCGTAGGGCAGAATGTTCGTCTTGTCGGTCCAACCACGTTGCCGCCACGAATTGCGGAGGAGCTATGCCGGCGTTTGGAGACATCCTCGATCGTCCACGAGAACCTGGATATTTCCTTGGGCCGACTTCGTTTGACTGCGACTCCTATGCATCCCACTGTTGAGAGCGCGGAGGCGCAGGTGCTCCTTTCTCTCGAGATCGAGCGTCCAAAGCGGCTCAAGATGATCGAGAGCATCATGGACCTTCCGCTGTCTCCTCTCCAACGCTCGATCGCGCTGATCGCGGCCCAGGGAGGCTCGCGTGGGGATAGTTTAACGTTAGCTGGCATAAGCAACGAGGCTCTGAAGAAGCATCTTGCCGCTATCTACCGGGCTGCCGGCGTTAGCTCCTGGCACGATTTGGCAAAGACGCTTCAATAGTGCGGTGGGCGCCCGACCGCTGCATGCGCTATCCTAGATTTGACATAGCCCCAAGATATTTTACCTGAGCCAGATTTTTCGGGCAGCGTTGTGTCGTAACACGAGTTAGCCCGCCAAGGACTCGCTCATCAGGCGCTTTGTCGGAAGCTTTGATCCGGTCGACATTTCGCCTTTCTTGGCAATCCTCCAGCGGGCTGGTGTTTCGCCCGTGAGACGCTTAAAGACCGTTGAGAAATGTGCCTGCGTACAAAAGCCCACGGCCAATGCCACCTCCGCTAGAGGGGTCTCAGTGGCCGATAGAGTCGCTTTGGCCTGTTCGACACGCATTTGTAGAAGGTACTCTCGCGGTCGATATCCGGTCGCTGCACGGAACTGAGCGGCGAAATGCATTCGTGACAGGCCGGCGACCTTAGCCAAATCGGACAAACTAACGGAGCTGTCAAAATGCTCCGTGATATAATCTTCGACCTTTTTAAGACGCCATTTTGGAAGCGCATTCACCTTGGTATGTGTTGGCTCGTGCCGGGCAACGTGCATCGCCAATGTTTGGCCCACGCAGCGCACAAACATTCCATCGGATGCCTTGCTGTCCTCCATCAATGCTCTGGCAAGCTGCTCGGCAAACGGATCGCGCAAAAGTATTAAGTCATTAAGGTCCGCAACCGGGTCGGGTTCAGCGGCGGAAGTCGGCGGCGGAAAGCATTTAGCCGAAATATGGAAGTGCAGAAAATCGAAGGGGGCTTGGAATTGGGCGCGTAGGTATTTCGACGGAGCACTGACATGTAGCGTGCCAACTGGCATGACGCCGTCGAAAATAATCTGACGTTCTCTTGTCAGGCGTAGGCGGGTAGATTTCAGGGCGATACTGATAATATATCGATCAGAAGGCGTTACGGTCTCATCATATCGGGAGGTGTTCCGCAAATCGGTCCATCGCGAGACTACGAATGGCTGGTTTGTGTCCTGCGCGGGCCGCCGCCATTTTCTTTCGAAACACAGAGCTTCTGATCGCGCCTTTTCTTGCCCGCTCCGACCTGCCTGTCGGTTGACCCAAGAGTATTCAGTTTGTGCAATGAAGCTGTCCGTAAGCATCGTTGGTCTCTCCAGTCGTCTTTTGCGGTAATTCGACGAGGCCGCAAATAAAAACGGCACGACACTGGTGAGAGTACTTCTGTCATACAAGAAAGCTCGTTAGCGATGCTTAAAGTCCGTTAGATTTCGCAAAGCTCGTTTTCTCGGAGCCGCTCCGCCAAATTACTCGTTCAAAATCAGTTAGTTATAAAATGGCGTTTTTGAACTCGACGGATTTTGTCTGACGCCAAATGAATCAATGACGCGCGTCTATGCAGGCTAATTTACAATATGGCCGGCTTTAAAATGTCTGCCAGCCCGATCCGCCGAAGTAGTTCTGCGCGAGCCCGATCTGCAACCCCATCGACGATGGCGGCTCCATCGTCATCAGGATCGAAGTGAACTCGCAAAGGGCGTTGCCCAAAAGGCGCGTCGATGACCTTGGCTATCGCGGTGGCAACACGTTGCGGATTGGGTTCCCCGGGACAGAGCGATGCCAAGCCCTTCAGCGCAATTTCGCTAACGTCTCCGGTCGGACCATCCGCATATTCTTCCGCCCTGCTTAAGTCACGAGGCCTGCCTGAACGGATATAATGATCCGCCCCAAGGGATCCGGGAACGATGATTGTGGTTTCGATTCCCCAGCGGGCGAGTTCGCCTGCATAGTTAAGCGCCAATGCATCCATCCCAGCTTTCGACGACGCGTATAAGCCGAGAAATGGCGCTGCACCTCCACGGGCACTGCTGGATGATACCCATATAAGGAGACCTTGACCCTGCTTCCGCAAATAGGGCAGCGCGGCTCGATTCACGCGTTGCGTACTCAAAATGTTGGTATCGTAAAGCTCTGCGAGTTGCTCGGGGGTGAAGGCTTCAGCCGGACCGTAGACGATCTTTGCCGCGTTATGAACCACAACATCGAGTCGGCCATTCTGTGAGACGATAGATTCCACGGCCGAAATCGCCGAATCCGAGGAAGAGACGTCGAGATCGATCGCACGAAGGTTTATTTTGCGCTCGCTGGCAAAAGTTTCCACTTCGCGCATACGGTTGGCATTGCGGGTATCTGTCTTTCGCATCGAAGCGTAAACTGTGTGCCCCGCCAGAGCCAACTCTTGGCAAGTCATTTTCCCAATTCCATTAGAGGCGCCCGTAACAAGGATAATCTTGTGCATTCGCTCACCTGATCGCGTTCCAAGTTTGCATCGATATCAGTCAGTTGGAGGCCTATGATCGCTTTGGTCGTCGCGGAACCGGAGTCGGAATTGGCATACAGTCTCGCTCCGGTTGTGTCTTTTCGAGCGCTGACGCGATTTGTCAAAAGGCACGAAATTTTTCAGAAATGCCCGCAGTCCTCGGGCGAAATGCCAAATTTCCCTCTGGATCGCTGTGGCAGGCGAGACTGACGCATTATGACCCACCGCGAGAACCATGGGTGTGAGGGAGGTTTTCAATTATCCCTTGAATCCGGTACATTGAGTTCCGCACGGCGAGATTACAGAGGGTCTAAAGGGACGAAGTTATGGGGTCGGAAGCCCGGAACATGCTAGAATGGTACGACACGGTTTCGTTCGGCGCGTTCACTCTGTCGCCCTCCGAGAGGCTGTTATCCAACGACGGAAGGCCGGTCCATCTAGGCGGTCGGGCCTTTGATATCCTTATGGCCTTGATCGAACGCGCCGGCGACGTGGTTAGCAAGGGTGAGTTGATAGAGCGGGTGTGGCCCGATACGACTGTCGACGAAGGCAGTCTCCGATTTCACATGACGTCCCTGCGCAAAGCTCTCGGAGATGGAGAGTCAGGCGCCGGGTTCGTGAGGACTATACCAGGAAAAGGCTACTGCTTCACCGCTTCCATTTCACGACCGAACATCGCGGTGACTAAGGCGGTCTTTCGCCGATCCCACCAGCTGCCGCCGTTGCTGCCGCGTATGGTTGGCAGACAAGAGACGGCGCATGCATTGGCGGCACAGGTCAAGAGCGATCGGTTTGTGACGATCACTGGACCAGGCGGTATCGGTAAGACAACAGTAGCCGTAGCGGTGGCTCACGCGCTCCTTCCGGAATTTGATGGCGCCGTCTACTTCTTCGATCTGGGCCCTCTCAATGATCCACTTTTGGTGCCGAGCGCGGTCGCGTCGACGCTTGGCCTCCCGGTTCAGTCGGACGACCCGCTGCCCGGTCTGCTCGCATATCTGCGGCACAAGCGGGTGCTGCTAGTCTTGGATAGTTGCGAGCACGTCATCGAATCTGCGGCAACTTTGGCTGAACGTGTTTTTCGTGAGGCGCCTCTCACACATATTTTGGCAACTAGCCGCGAGGCGCTTAGGGTTGATGGCGAACGCGTGCATCCCCTAGTTGCGCTGGATAGCCCGCCGGAGGTGCCGGGCATGACCGTTTCCTATGTGCTCCAATTTTCTGCAGTCCAATTGTTTGTCGAGCGCGTGGTGGCAAGTGGTTTTCCTCTTCGACTTAGCGACGGCGATGCTCCGATCGTGGCCGATATCTGCCGACGACTCGATGGTATTGCGCTCGCCATCGAGTTGACCGCAGGCCGAGTCAATACTTATGGAATTCAAGAAACCGCGGCGCGGCTAAACAACCGGCTCAGGCTCCTTTGGGAAGGACGTCGTACTGCTATCCCAAGGCATCAGACGTTGGGCGCTACGCTTGATTGGAGCTACGACCTTCTGCTCGAAGAAGAACGAATAGTTTTGCGCAGACTATCGGTGTTTGTCGGGATCTTTACGCTTGGAGCGGCCCGCTTGGTCGCAGCGGGAGCCGGAATCAGCGAAGACCAAGTGATCGCTGCTCTGGCGGGATTGGTGACAAAATCCTTAGTTGTAGCGGACACGAGCGATACTGTCGCGCGATATCGTTTACTTGACACGACGCGGGCATATGCATTGGCGAAGCTAGTAGAGAGCGGGGACGCAGAGCGAGCGGCGAGCTTTCACGCGAGGTATTTTCTTGATCTGCTCCAACGTAGTGCTGTTCTGCCGTCCGCAGCTGCGAACCCCAGGACTTTTTCAAATTTTGGCGACCATCTTGGCAATGTGCGCGCAGCGTTAGAGTGGAGCTTCCTTGAGCGGGGTGACCTTAAACTTGGGGTCGCACTTGCTGCCGCTGCTTCCCGACTTTTTTTGGAGCTGTCGCTGCTGACCGAATGCAGTCGCTGGGCTGACCGAGCTATTTCCTCGCTCGACGATACAGGTCGCGGATCCCATTCAGAACTGGAGCTTCAGGCGGCTCTTGGTCTTGCCTCGATGTTTACGAAAGGTAATAGCGAGCAAGCTGGACACGCACTGAGACGCGGTCTCGTCCTCGCTGGCCAGCTAGAAGATGCACACGGTGAGCTTCGTCTGCTCGGCCGACTCCACATATTTCACGAGCGGCTTGCAGAGTTTCGAACGGCACTCGAATATGCCAAACGCAGCCGAGCCGTTGCCGAAAGAATTGGAGATCCCGTGGCCATGGCGGAGGCGCATTCCGCTCTTGGCATTTCGTATCATCTTGAGGGTAGAGCCGTCGATGCTCGTCTCCATTTGGAGGCGGCTGCAGCGGAAATCTCTACTTCATCGCACATCGATGCGTTCCATTTTGGTTTTGACTATCGAAATCGCGCCCGAATCGCGCTTGCTCGCGCTCTTTGGCTCCAGGGGCTTCCGGATCAAGCGATCCGTTTGGCAAAAGAGACTGTGGAGGAAGCAGAGACGTTCAACCATCCGGTCACGCTTTGTATTGCACTCATCTGGGCGGTCTCCGTGTCCATCTGGGACGGAGATCTTAATGGGGGAGAACGGTACATCGATAGATTCATCGAGCAGGCCGAACGGCATTCACTCGCTCCCTACCAATCGGTCGGACGTGGAGTCAAAGGTGAATTGTTGGTAAGGCGAGGCGACGCTCAAGCCGGTCTGCCCTTATTGCGCGGAGCCCTAGAGACGCTTCATGGACTTAGATACGAGCTTCTTACCACGTCCTTTATGATTGCCGTTTCAGAAGGTCTTGCAATGATTGGCCGCCTCGACGAGGCTGCGGCAGCAATCGATGAAGCTATCGAAGTTGTCGACCGAAATGGCGACCTCTTCATGATGCCTGAGTTGCTTCGTGTACGAGGAGAAATTCTTATCTCGTTGCGGACGAGTGATCCTTCGATGGCCGAAAAGAGCCTTCTAAGCGCACTTGATTTGTCCGTGCATCAAGGCGCGCTGGCTTGGCAATTGCGAACGGCGACAAGCCTCGCCCGTTACCGCGCTTCGCAAGGCCGACGCGAGGAAGCGAGAAGCGTGCTCGCGCCAGTGTACGCTCGTTTCTCAGAGCGCGTAGAGAATGTCGATATGGTCTCAGCCAGACGTCTTTTGGGGAGCTTGCAATAGGTAAAAAGCGTTTTTTCATTGCCCTGGGAGCGCGCCCGGCATGCCGTTGACGCCGGACGACGAGAATGCCGTTCGGTCTTCGGCCTGAACGACCTTTTCGAAGATTCCTCAAGCTTCTTTGGCCGATTTTCGGCGTGCCGACGGACGCTGTCCTACGGGCCTCACCCTTTTTCTTCGATGAAGTCCTGCGGCGCCGGCGGTTACGTGACCATCCCTAGGTATTATCCGTTCAAATGGACAACTTACATCCGTCCGTAGAAGCTTGCGGGCTCTACAAATACTCTGTCAGGCAGCACTTCGCGGCACGACGCCTCAAAATGCAACTGAACTCGAGGTCGCTGTCATGGGCGTTGCAATCGAGTTACTAGATAGCCTTGCCGAGATCGAGGCAATCGAGCGGGTCTGAATAGGGCGCCAAGCGCAGCACGCCGAGAGCAGATCGCTCGATTTTGGTGTGATGCTATCCTTGAACCATCCAGAAGTTAAATCTCGCCGTCGCGAGAGCCGGCTCGAACACCGTGGCGGTAATCGCAGTATCGTTAATCCGGATGTTGCCGGACCCGAAGGCGCATTACCTTAGGACAGCAGAATAGTTGGAGGCCGCCAACCGCGGGATCATCTTCTGTATGGGCGCATGGCTCGAGCAGTATTCCGTCGATGTTCGGTTTCTGCGAATTATCGCATGTGGTTTCGACGCTGCACGCTCTTGGAAACTCGTATCGGCTGGCCTCGCAGGGGAGCGGCAGATTATTGGTGCAAAAAGCTCGCCTCGGAACTCTGTCGCATCTATATCGGCGGCGTGCTCCGCGCTGCCGCGACATCTCGGCGTTCAATTGCGACCTTGAGCCAGGACACTTCGGACGCCGTGCTTTTGAGGAATTTATGATCGTTCCGAGAATAAGGCATGATGGAGACACTATAGATGTGTCCGTTGTAGAAGCGACCAAATTCCACCGATGAGAAACGGCTATGAGCGAGATCCTTACGAAGGACGGGACCAGAATCCACTACGAGGACCCGGGCACGGGCAACCGGTCGTTTTCAGCCATAGCTGGCCGCTCTCTTCGAACGCTTTCAAAGATCAAATGTTCTATCTCGCGTCGCGGCGCTACCGCTGTGTGGAGGCGGTCGAAACGGCGAAGCGAGCTGTTATCACGTCCTATTCTCACATGTTCGAATTCCATTCGTTGGGTCGTCATGGGTACATTACCAATGCAATCTGGAGCATTGTGGGAGGCGGATATCGCACGATTGCTAAGCACCCCGCCCTTTCGTCAGGAATGGCCGAACGTACGCAGAAGCTTTGCGAATCAAGGACATTTTTCCGAGCGGGTTATCGACCTGCATCGGCCAGATGCGGCCGAAACCGAGAATGAAATCGAACTGCGCGGGGATGTTACCTGTCTGTGCGGTTGCCATCTTGCTCGGCACTGTTGATGTTTCGACGCGGAAAGCATTGCCAAATTGCGATCCGTTTTTCCAAATCGAACGACATTATTAGAGTGTGCCCATCGTTCAGCGTGGTGGCGTGTAGTAGAGTTCGGTAGTGGAGCTTGAAGTAATGCGTGCGTTCAAAGAACTGGCAAGCGTGCTGATGGTGCCGTTACTGTCATTGGCTTTGGGCGGTTGCGGGCGCGTGGGCGCGCCATCTTTCGTCATTTTTGGCGCCTTCTTCCCTGGCTGGATGTTTTGTGCCTTTCTGGGCATCTTGGTTGGAGTCGTGACCCGCATCATCTTCGTTGCCACGGGGGTTTCAGAGATCCTGCCGTATCAGCTCTTCGTTTGCGTTTCGGTCGGGCTTATCGCTGGTTTTCTCACATGGCTGTTCTGGTTTGGCTGAGTCATGAAAGCAGCAGGCACGGCTCGTCGTACTCCGCTGACTGGCAAGCTGATCTCCGCAGCTATCGTAGCCGCTGCTCTCGTGCTGGGATTCTCTACGCTTCGGCGCAGCGCGTTGCTCCCGTCAACTGATGCGGCATCCATAGACGCCGACGTCGTCCATGTGGCCGCTTCCGTCGGTGGCCGTATCATTAGCATTCCCGTCGCTGAGAACATGCCCGTGTCGAAGGGAGATCTCCTGTTCCAGATCGATCCAGTGCCTCATGAGCTAGCGCTAGCTCAGGCCGAAGCCGACCTGCGCCTGGCGGAGGCGGCGCTTGCGACGCAGCGGCGCGTGCTGTCGACGCAGCGGTCGGCGGTGACAATTGCAAGGGAGCAGGTGCTCCGCGCGACGACGAATCTCGAGCTTGCAACCCGTACTGTGGAACGCATCAACCCGCTTGCGGCAAAAGGTTATGTTCCGACGCAGCAACTCGATCAGGCTCAGACCGCCCAACGCGATGCTGAGACTTCGTTGCAGCAGGCCAAAGAGCAAGAAGCTGCTGCGGAACATGCGGTCGGAACCGAGGAGGGAGCCGAGGCCGCGGTCCTTGCACGCAAGGCTGCGGTTGGGATCGCACGGCGAGCGCTTGATGACACCGCGGTTCGAGCCTCGCATGCGGGCCGTGTGACTGGATTGACGGTTTCTTCAGGGGAGATGGTCGCGCCAGCCCAGACGCTGTTCACGCTGATCAATACCGAAGAATGGTTCGCGGTCGCAAATTTCAGGGAGAGTGATCTGGCCGCGATCGCGCCGGCTGACTGCGCCACGGTATTCTCGATGATCAACAGGCGAGCGCCGATCAAAGGCGTCGTGTTGGGCATTGGATATGGCGTCCTCGATACGGACCGAGTCAATTTACCTCGTTCGTTGCCCTACGTTGAACGATCGCTAAACTGGGTCAGAGTGGCGCAGCGGTTTCCTGTGAGAGTTCGGCTCGAGCGTCCGCCAGAGCAACTCATGAGGCTTGGTGCCAGCGCGGTCGTCGAGGTGAAGCATGGTCAAGCATGTGAATAACCTCTCCGATTGGGTGAGCGGTGAATTGGCGCTTCTGCGACCCTTTCCGGGCAGGCTCGAGTTCGCAGTGAGACTCGCGCTTATTTGCGCGCTAACGACATTGGTTGCGGAAATCTATCAGACTCCAGAACCGGCACTGACGACGTATGTTGCGTTTTTCGTTATGAAGCCAGATCGAGCTACTAGCATATTAATCAGCGTAGTAATGTTGCTACTGATCTCGATCGTTATTGGGTTGCTGATACTGATCAGTATGGCCGTGATCGATCAACCAGCTTGGCGGGTCGCCGGCATGGCTTTGCTTTCCTTCGCCCTGCTTTTTCTCGCGTCCGCAAGCAAGCTCAAGCCGATCAGCTCGATTGTAGCGTTGATCGCCGCCTATGCGCTCGATCTATTGAGCAACGCGCAAGTGGGTGAACTAGCAACCCGGGCGCTACTTTACGCGTGGCTCTTCGTGGGTATCCCCGCCGGTGTTGCTATTGTCGTTAATCTCCTTTTCGGTCCGCCCCCGCGGTATCTCGCGGAGCAGGCCCTCGCGCATCGGCTGATGGTGGCGGCCAACGCGCTGCGGGCGCCAAATGCTGAGGCGCGGCTTGCTCTCTCGGAGATTCTCTCCGATGGGACAGGTGAAATATCGGCCTGGCTAAGGTTGGCTGGGGCCGAGAAGACATCGTCCACCGATGATATCGCGGCGCTGCGTCAGGCAGCCGTGTCGATTGTGCCGATCATGCTTCTCGTCGATTTGGCCGTTCGGAGCCCCGAGGGGGCGTTGCCCAGTTCGTGTAACCGTAAGATCGCCGAAGTGCTTGACGAGATGGCGTCGATCTTGCGCGACGGCAAATACCCGATCGACATCTCGATTCGGGGAGGCGACACCGGCGTACCACTGCCGCCGTCGGCGGCAGCGATCTGGGCGGAAATGAACGAGGCCTTGTCACGTTTTGCAGAAGCACCCCTTCCGGATCTACCACCTCGGTCGCCAGAGAAAGCGGAGCAGGGTTTCTTTCTACCAGATGCCTTCACCAATCCTGAGCACGTTCAGTACGCATTGAAAGCGACGGCTGCTGCGATGTTCTGCTACGTCGCCTTCTCGTTGCTCGACTGGCCTGGAATCCATACCAGCTTGATCACTTGCTACATCGTTTCCCTGGGTACGACAGCGGAAACTGTCGAGAAGCTCACTTTGCGTATTCTGGGGTGCATGCTAGGTGCTGCCGCGGGCATTGCCGCCATCATCTTTCTGATACCCGATCTTACGTCGATCGGCGCGCTGATGGCCGTCGCTTTCATGGGCGCGCTCACATCAGGTTGGATAGCTGGCGGCAGCCCTCGCATTTCCTATGTCGGTTTTCAGATGGCCTTTGCTTTCTTCCTGTGTGTGATACAGGGCAGCGCACCGGCCTTCGACATGACAACCGCGCGAGATCGGGTGATCGGTATCTTGCTGGGAAACCTGGTCGTCTACTTGGTTTTCGCGAATATTTGGCCTGTGACAGTGGCGCGGCGGATTGATGCTGGCGTCGCTACGTTGCTCAAGCGTCTCGGCGCGATGATGATGGCGGCGAACCGTGCACAGCGCAGTTCTTTCGCGTCTGAGGCGAGTTCCTCGTTGGGTGCGATCGTTCGCGACCTAATGCTCGCTCGATACGAGCCAGCAGCGGTGCGCCCCGCGAGTGACTGGCTGAAAGCCCGGCATCGAACAGCGGAAGTAATAGCAAGACTGATGGGGGCGCTGTTGCTGCGCGCTAACCAAGATACTCCGCTGCGCGGCGAACTCTCGCTTCAACTTAACGAGCTTGCGAAGGAATTTGGCGGGCGACTAGAGCAGCGGGAGCGTACACGAGAAGAACCTCGTATCCTCAATTCTGTCGCGCGCGCTCCAGACGTTCTGGACGAACAACTAGTTGAGCATCTTCTCCGCTTGGAGCGCGCCTCAACGCTGCAATCGGGGGGAGAAGGAGTGGCAGCCCATGCGTCGGCTTAATCAAGCGGTCGCGCTTGCTTCTTCGATTTGGCTTGGCGGCTGCGCGCAATCTGCTCTAGACATGGCGCCGGACCGTTCCGATCAGCCATGGAATCCAGCTACCACGCCGAGCGGTGAGATCATTCCGGGCGCAAAGGCGTCACCGGGTAACTCGGGTGCGGGCTACGCGCTTCCCTCCAACAGCGAAGTCGCAGCGGTGCCACTGCCGCCGCAGGGCATCGATTTGCGCAAGACTTATACGCTACCGGAGTTGATCGACATTGCCCAAACGAATAATCCACTGACGCGGACTGCCTGGAACGATGCGCGCAAGGTCGCATTAACGGTCGGCATCGCTGAGAGTACGTATCTTCCGAGGATCACGGCCAGCGCCGCAGGAGCCTATTTAACGAGCGAGGGAAACAATTCCACCACCTTGGCCGCGGGTCCGGTCGCGGTCGGCGCAGACACGAACAGCAATAGTTCAGCTCGAGGGACTATCTCTGCGGTATCACTCCAGTGGCTATTGTTTGACTTCGGCGCGCGCGAGGCGATCATCGAGGGGGCCAAGCAAGCGTCCGTGATCTCCAACATCGCGTTCACCGCCGTGCATCAACAGGTGATCTATGACGTCAGCGTCGCGTTCTACGTGAACGCCGCAGCGCGCGCGCACTCATCCACCGCGGCGGAATCGCTGAGAAATGCACAGGCCGTGGAGGCGGCCGTCAACGACCGCTATAAAAATTCGGTCGGCACCATCATCGAAGTTTCGCAGGCCCGCCAGGCCACCGCGCAGGCCCGGCTGGTGGTCGTGCAAGCGACCGGAGCGGCGCAAAATGCATATTTGAATCTGATTTCGACGCTCGGTATCTCACCACTTACCAAGCTAAAGATAGCCGATATTTCGCGTCGCAGCCTTTCGCCGAACATGGCGACATCCGTCGAGAGGATCATCTCAACCGCGTTGGCACGGCGACCAGACATCCTGACGGCATATGCAGCTCAGAAGGCGAGCCAAGCGATCTATCGCGCTTCCGTGGCCGAATTCATGCCAAAGGTGTTCCTTGCCGGCACCAGTGCGTGGAATTCGGGCAACCTCAATGTGACCGCACTTCCGTCAATCGGTCAGGAGGCACCGACGGTCAATCTTTCCGGAAATCGCTCGAGCAGTAGCGTATTCTTGGGAGCTACGATTCCGCTGTATGATGCCGGCGTCCGCGCCGCCAAGGTGACGCAAGCGCAGGCCGACGTAGACAATGCTGATGTCATGTTGGCGCGGCGACAGAACGAAGCCGCCCGCCAGATCGTGCTCGCGGACAATGCGCTTCGGACCAGTTTGTCCGCTTATAGCGCCTCGGGCGTACTCTCAAAGGCAGCGCAGACAACCTTCGATGCAGCTCTTGCGTCTTATCGAAACGGCGTTGGATCAATCACGGACCTCAATATCGCCAGTACACAGTTGTTGCAGGCCAGAAATGCGCAGACCGACGCGCATAGCACCGCCTTGTCAGCGGCTGCTTCGCTCGCCTTGTCTACTGGTGCGCTTGGCGTCAGTCCGCGTTAGTGAGAGTGCCGCTTGTTCTGTGGTCGGTACGTGATGGTCCGAATTGCTATCGTTGGAGCGCCGCCGATCTGCTCTGCGCAAATTGCGCATTTCATCAACGACACTTTCCTCCGGAGCGCCTTTTGCCGCGGGGTTCGGACTTTCCCGGTTCCTGGCGAGATGCCGTTTCATGATGAGTCCCTTGATAGGTATGGCCTCCAGACGATTCGCCTGCACCTCGCGAAAGTTCGGGGAATAGGGAACGAATGCATGGATCAGGCCGCTAAGTAAAAATTGTCGCAACGTTACGGGGCTCTCCAGTTCAAGGCGGACGTCGAGCTCGACTCCTTCCTTTGCAGCGGAGTTCTTGATGAACTGGCGCGACTGAGTATTTCGGTTCGTCAATTCCAGAGGAAAGTTGCCCAAATGTTTAGAATCTAAACTCCCTCTTTGACCCTTGGATCTGTCGGAATGCCAACCAAATAGGGAGTCTCGTAGTTGAGCCTAACTTTCGGATCTGACTTTAGAAAGTGAACTGCCGGTTTGTTGGTTTCTTGACAGGAGGCGCTCGATCGAAGGCGGAGCCGCCAATGAGCCTGGCCACGGCGGCGTGCCTCGACCAGTATGTCTTCCCTTAGCCGGTCTATTTCCCCAAGACGTGATTTGGCCCCTCCAGCAGGCGTTGGCCGGGCGCGGTTAGGCGAACTTTGCGCCTTATCCGATCAAAGACCAGAAAACCCAGTTCATTTTCGAGATGTTGGATTCGGCGCGTTATGCTGGGCGACGGGGAGATCATCGCTGGCTTTGCGAAAGTTCTGCCGGCGTGCGGCTTGTGCAAAGTAGCGAAGTTGGCGCTACTCGATCAACGACCAAGTTGGAAATCGTGGTCTATTTGCGGCGACCGGCATCGCCGGTGGACGGCAGAGTACCTGCACGCTCGCGCTCAACTGGTACGTCAACCGTAATGTCCGCTTCATGCTCGACTACCTGCACGGCACGGTGGCCAGAGGCGTCGCCGATCTCGACGGCGGATGTCGGCTCGAAGTTCGACACGGTGGCGATGCGCACGCAGTTTGCGTTCTGACGGCGCAAGACACCGGCAGCGCCCCTGCGTCCCGGTCGCCTTGCGCCGTGCGCTTCGGCTTCTTAATGCCAACGTGGCGCGGGAGCGAATGAGAGTGGCTGGTTGTGTGGCTCTCGCCGCAGGCGTTCAAGTTGTCGTTCACTGGCCATAACGTCTCGCCGAATCTGGACAGGCAGTATCGAACGCGGCAGAATCTCTGCGTAACGTCGCGAGCGATTGGCCGGGTCGTCCTTCAGGGCGAAGCGCATCGCCTGCGTTGCGTTGAGTGACACCGGATATCAAGCAAAGCAGATTCCCGAAGCTGCGTGCCGCGCTGCCAATAAAGCGGATTATCCCTTCGTTTCAATGCACGCTCGAGCGGCACGCCAGCAAGTCGGCCGATGCCATCCCGGAATCGTGCAAGTCGAAAATAGCGCCGGACTCCATGAAAGACGTCATGTGGCCAATTACACAGTATCGGCGAAACAATCGGCCCTCTTGATAAGGTCTGACCATGACAGATGTAAGACCGTCGCTCGCAGCCGCGATCCCTGCGATCACGAGACGATGGGGCTGGTTTGTCGCGCTCGGCGTTGGCGAATTGGTCCTGGGCGTGATCGCGTTTGCCAACCGGATGGCGGCCAATCTCGCTTCAGTCTTGATCATCGGCGCGGCGATGATCGCCGCCAGCACGATCCAGACCGCCCATGCACCCGCCGCGGGCTGGCGATGGATTGTCGCGGCCGGTAGGCTCACGGTCGGTGTTGGCCGCGTCGTACTTGCTGCCTGGCTCGCCATCGGCTTGTGGCTTCTCGGCGCCATGCCGGTCGTCGATCTGGTCTACCAAGGAGGGGGTCTGTTAGCCTTCGGGCTGGCGCTGTGCACGCGTGCTTTGCGGCGCGCGTACGAGCCAGCGACGGAGTAAGCCCATGCTACTGTTGCCCCGGACGCGTTACAATGACGCTGCAAGCTACGACGGACGCGCCAGGCAGACCTCGCGCCTCGTTACCGACGAGACGGCAGCGGCGCTGACCGGATCGGCCCACGCCATATGACGGTGACGCGGGCTGACCTTTGGCATTTTGTCGCCGGCTTGGGCTCACCGAGGGCATCGAGGTTCGGATGTCGCTCGACCGTGTTCCTAACGCCTCCCTTACATCGGTGCCCCGGGCCATGCACGGTTGCGTCAGCTGCTGCCGGTACTGTATCGAGAGCCGCAAGCAGGCACTGCGCTCACCCCTCGCGCGGCGTCCGGCTCGAGGTTTGCAGGACTCGCTTCCAGACAATTCCTAAACGTGGACGAGATCGGTACATATTGCCGCGTTATGGTCCGTAGTGATCGCGGTGGGGTCAGCGCCGGCGACACCAGCCCTTCAGACGGAAGAGCAGGCTGGAACCGCGCACAGCGATGGCTTTGGCGTCCTCACTCGCCGCATCGTTACCCGGGGCCATGCGCAACAACGTAATGAGCTCTTATCATCGCCGGGGCCGCACCAATGACCATGAATACAATGTCGCGCGAACAGGACGCCGGTGGTCCAGCGAATATGTGGGCGCCAGAGAGATCGTTGCCTGTCGCGTGCCTACTGAGTCTATCAGGCGGATTTCTCGATGCCTTCACTTGGCTATCGCTCGGTGGCGTGTTTGCGAATTCGCAGACGGGTAACGTGGTATTTTTTGGCCTCTACGCCGCATTGGGGCAGTGGGCAAAGGCGGCCCACCATGTGCCGCCGATTCTGGCGTTCCTCCTGGGGGCATCTGTTGCTGTCCGCCTCAAGGCGCCGCTGCTTTGCTTGCTGGGCGAGATTATATGCCTTATGGGGGTGATGCTCTTGCTGTTGCATTCGCAAGCATCGCCAGGACCGCTCGCGATCATTGCGATAGCTTTCGGCGTTTCCCTTCAGAGCGCCAGTTTTCAACAAGTCGGGCGCTTGAAGTATTTCACCGTGACCGTCACCGGCAACATGCTTCGTGCAATCGAGCAATTCTGGTCAACGCAAGATCCGCAGGCTCCTCGGGCCGCCAAAACCATGCTTACGCTGTGTCTTATGTTCCTGGTCGGCGCGGCGGCTGGCGGATTCACGACGATGCATCTGGCCGCGAAGGGGCTGATCGTGCCGATCCTAGTACTGACGCTCGCGCTTGGTCTTTGCTCCTGGTTTCGCGGCCTGCTCCGTCGAACCTGACGAGATGCTCGCGCCATGCCATCACAAATGGCACTCCTTTAGGCCCTGTCCGAATTTGATGATCTGCCGTAGCCACCTCCGATCTTGCGATCTCCGTCCTTGGCCTGTCAGTAGAGGGACGGGATGGCTTTGCGCAGCGGCCTGGAAACACGTTCTCAGCGAAGCCGGTTTTCCTGCTTACAAGTCAGCCAAAGCGAGGGTGACGCCGTGATGGCCGCGGTCTCGGTGCTTGGATGCATGACAGCGTATGAGCAGAAATTGTCAGCAAGGGATCGTGAATTTCAGAATGCACGCTTACGCGTAAGCATACTCCGCGTAGACCGGGATTAAGTGGACTTGCGAGCGACCGCCACACAGGATGCGCGCTGGCAAACGATGAGGCCATTCAATGCGCGGAGCCGCACGACTGTATAACACGATTGGTTGCGCTTCCAATTGCCTGGTACACTGTTGTCGTGGGAGGCGTCTTGTTTGCCCTGATCTTTATCGCAAACTGTTGCTTGCAAGGATCGCCGGACAAGCCCGTAAGCCGATCGCATCGTAATCCAATTATCCTCATTCATGCTAAGGCTACTTGGCCCGAGAAAAATCGTCCTAGACACGAGCCAGGTCAGCTACAGCGCACCGACCGAGAGCGGAGTTGCTCCATTGGTGATGGCAGGCGCTGTGGTGGATGACGGAGAGAGGAACGACCTTGCAATTACTGAGCACGCAGGAACTCAAGAGCAGCCTTCTATCCTCGATTCTGCTGTACACTCAAAGCAGTCCAAAAGTCCCGGGCGCAAGATCCGAAGCACCATGCTCCGTAGGAAGTTGCATATCCGGCGCCATGTGCGGACACGATTCATAGCGTCACAGGAACGAGAGTTCGTCGCCTTCGGTACTGTGCAGTCAGACGCCCCTTGATTTGCAGGAACGCGCTCACGCGGGGCGGTGGCTCGCGACGATGTCGGCCTCGATCTATTCGGAGTGAGACAGTGAAGCGACCCGAGAGCAAGGACCGTGCAAAAAAATCTAACTGATTATTGAAAATACGTTTCTGGGTATCATCCATAGTACGCCCGATCTGTCGTCTGGGAGTTAGTAGTGGCTTATTAGAAGCGAGTTGAATACAAGAGCGAGGCCGGTGGAAGCCTGCTAGAGGGCAGGCGACTGCTGCCCTCCCTGTAGGATGGAATATAGCCTGTCGCAACGCTATTGGGCGTGGCGTCTGTGCCACAGTGACTATTGGGAGTGGCCGGATGTTTGCTTCAAACCCAGGCGGTTAACTGCACCCCTTCATACCACGGCGTTGCCGAATAAGCTTTGATACGGCCAGCAATGCTTCAAACACTGACGAAGCTGAGCAGTCCGACGGACGTGGTCGTCCAGACTGGCACAAACCTAGGTATGCAATAGCCGCCGCGTCGAGAGTCATTGGCGATCGTGTGCTGGAGAACGGCGATCTAGGCTCGTCGGAAGTCAAGCGCGTTTTAGAGACAGCATGCACGAGGGTATGAATCGCATTCGTGCAAGAGTTCATGCAGCTCGATCCGGCGCTTGAAAAGTGCGTCGACAATGCTCTCCGCCGGCGAAATTATCTTGCGCATGATTCCTGGCGCGAGCGCGGGCAGGAGGCCGTAACGGTCAGGCGCGGCGCCGCCGGTGCTCGCGGAGCCCCAAGCAGATTAGGCACTCTTCGAAGAACTGACGAAGGATCTTGACGCGGTGGCGTTGGGCGAGGTGCGCAAGATCGGGCTCGATGCTGACGAGCTTAAGGCGAGCATCGATGCGAGCGTGGTGCGAGTACAGCTGGAGCTCGTGCGGTGCCGCGACGCATATGTCCCAGTCTGGTCGAAATGCTCCGGCAGATGAACGCCGCCGCTGGCAGGCGAACCGAGCACGTGCGTTCTCGAAACAATCCCTCTTCGTCGAAATACTTAAGCACGGAAAAGCTTCACATTGAATCGTCGAGGGAAGAAGCGGCAAGTCGAGGATGCAATGACGCTTTCGTGTAGAAACTAAGATGGAGATCAACGATGACACAGTTCAAGACTTTGGTTGCGGCGTTCATGTTGGCGGCATCGGCGACTTCCGCGGTTGCCCAGCCCGCAATCTCGGAGCTGGGCGCTTTTGAGGCAGAATATCCCAATCGAGATCCGTTGAATGGCGGAGCATTGACCCCAGCGGGCAGGTTGGGCCTCGAACTGCCTGATGGAGCTGCTCGAGTGAACGATGCGCACGGAGCAATGGGCGCCGTTCCTTCAGCGGCAACACCGCGGCACCGGTCCCGACTCCCCGTCTCAGAGGTTTCAACGCCCGATGCAACCCCGGTTCAACGCAGTTGCATCCGAGCACCGGACGTTGGTGAATTTGCTACCGCACCATGGGGCAAGCCTCCCTGCGAACCCGTGCAGAAAGATTAAGCTCGCGAACGGGCGGTGGCTACGGACAAGCCACCGCTCGATCAACTACAGCACAGCCACCGAAATGACCAGGTATGCGCAGGCGGTTTGCTGCGGTCGTCATTTCGAACGTCCACGCACGATGCGCATCTGCGACAAGACCAGATGCGGTCAAAGGCCCGCAGCCGACCATCTTGAGTTCGTGCTCGGGCGTATCCAATTTTAATTTACCGGCGTGCCTACGACCTCGGCCGATAGAGCTCCATCGTTCACGATCCGCAACCATTTGTGGAAAAGGACCGCTTGATCATTCGGCTGGAATGGCCGCGGTGTCGGACGATTTGAAGGCCAAGCCGCGGCACGAATTGGGAGCTCATCATCTGCGAAGAAGGCCATCGCATGGCAGCTTCATATTTAGAGTGAAGGAAACCCAGCGTCACAAACTGGGTAAGTTGCTCGGCACGGGGGGACGCGACTTCCGCTTTATTCGGCTACTCCTCACAACGGCAAGGAAGCCAATTTCTAGCTTTTCATGGGCTTGCTGGACGCAACCGCTTCAAGGGGCGTTTCGCAAGGAGTTCACAAGGCCGACGTGTCGGACATGGTTCGACGTCTTACCCGGAAGACACACCGTTTCCGGAACGTCGTGCCTATACCGCCAGCTATGCACTGTCGCCAGTGGAGGCAGACCTCTACCAGGCGGTCACAAGCTACGTGCCTTTGCTTCCTGTCAATTGTTCTGGCGATCTACAGAGGCAGGGCCGGGGTCTCTGGACCTGTCCTGCCGTTAGATGACGACAACCTGCTGTACCGGATCAGTCGCGTCCACACCAACGCGGTGGAGGCGCTGCCACCTTTGTCGTCTCGGCTGGCTACAATGGGACCCGTCCCTCAGATTGTTCAGAAGCGTGCGATGATGAAAAATCGGTCGGTTTAGAAAATACGTCGTCAGGTCGCAAGCATATCGTTTGTCAACAGCAACAGATGCCCAATGTGGGGCAACGAGGCCAACGACGAAGCGAATACCACATCACGTTCTCATTCGTGCCGCGTTTAAGCGCGGCCAGGCCCAAGTCGTCTAACGGAAATTGCAATGACCTGGTGGAATCGCGATGAATCTTTGGCGTAGGGTCGGTTCGAAGTTGGCGAAGGACGGGATAGCTCATATTAAGGGCGGCGCCGCTTCATTGAATAGGCGCAACCTCATTCTTGGACTCGCGCCAGCAGCTACAGCTGCAATAGCGGGTTTGGCGGGTTGCGCGCCGCAAGCCCCTGACACCGCCAATTACGCTCCCTCTTTTTTTGGGGTAGCCGAATGGTCCTTCATGCAGGCAGCGGTGGGTCGCCTCATTCCTTCAGAAGGTGCCGGCCCGGGCGGTATCGAAGCAGGAGTCCCCGAGTTCATCGATCGCCAAATGGAGATGCCGTACGGCCACGGCGCGTACTTCTATCTAACGGGCCCCTTCATTGAAAATACGGCGCCGACTCTCGGATACCAGTTGCGTTATACGCCACGCGAAATCTACAGGCTCGGTATCGCAGCCGCCAACGGCGAAACGCAGAAACTGCGAGGAAAGGCGTTTGCCGATCTCGCGGCAAATGAACAGGATCAATTCCTGCAGCGAATGGAAAAGAACGAGCTTCGCTTCCCGACGATCCCTTCCGCCGTTTTCTTTGCGCAACTGCTCGGAAACGCTCGGGAGGGATATCTTGCAGATCCGCTGTACGGTGGAAATCGTGGGATGGTGGCTTGGAATTGGATCGGATTTCCCGGCGCAAGAGCGGATTTCACAGACTGGATTGACCAATCTGGCCGCGCCTATCCCTACGGTCCTGTGGCAATCAATGGAGTGCGGGGCTAATGGCCTCCCGCAAAAAACGCGCGGACGCGGTCATTGTCGGCTACGGCTGGACTGGCGCCATTCTGGCGAAGACGCTCACCGATGCTGGGCTATCGGTCGTGGCGCTTGAACGTGGACCGGCACGCGATACCGCGCCTGACTTTGAATACCCTCGAATCGCCGACGAGCTGAAATATGGAGTTCGCGGGGATCTTTGGCAGCCGCTTGCGAAGGAGACGGTTACAATTCGTCATGGTCTCAACGACACGGCTGTGCCTTACCGCAAATACGGATCCTTCATTCTCGGCAACGGCGTCGGCGGTGCAGGGGTTCACTGGAATGGCCAGCTTTGGCGAGCGTCGCCAGATGATCTTCGCCTCCGCAGTCATATCGAGGAGCGCTACGGTAAAGACTATATTCCGGAGGAAATGACGATCCAGGATTACCCTGTCGCTTTTGAAGAGCTGGAGCCGCATTTCGACCACTTCGAGAAGGTGTGCGCAGTCTCCGGGGTCGCGGGAAACCTCCGCGGCAAAATTCAGCCTGGCGGCAATCCGTTTGAAGGACCGCGCAGCGACAACTTTCCCACGCCGCCGCTTCCGCCGATACAAGCCGCCAAGCTGTTCGAAAAAGCCGCGGCGGAGCTGGGTTACAAGGCCTTTCCCCAACCATCCGCCAACAGCTCGATCCCCTATACGAATCCCTACGGGGTAAGGCTCGGCCCATGCAATCTTTGCGGGTTCTGCGAGCGTTTTGGTTGCTTCCTCTATTCGAAGGCGTCGCCGCAGACGACCATTCTTCCAGTTCTTGCTGGGCGGGCCAACCTCGAAGTTCGCACCGGCGCCTATGTGATCAGGGTTCTGCGTGACAGCAGCGGCAAAAAAGCGACAGGGGTGGTGTATATCGACGAGAGCGGAAACGAAGTGGAGCAGCCGGCGGACCTGGTCATTTTGTCCGCCTTCCAGATGCACAACGTCCGACTTTTGCTGCTCTCCGGAATCGGTGCTCCCTACGATCCCGCAACGGGCGAAGGCCTGGTTGGCAAGAACTATGCCTACCAGATGTGCGCCATAACAGCCGCCTATTTTAGCGAAGATGTCGAGATCAACCCGTTCATCGGGGCCGGATCAGCGGGGCAGCGTGTCATCGACGAATTCAATTCCGACCACTTCGATCATACCGGACTGGGATTCATCGGAGGATCGCTGATCTACGCAGGCGGGACTGGTGGGCGGCCAATCGATCAAATGATGCTTCCTCCAGACGTTCCTCGCTGGGGTGTGGGTTGGAAAGCCGCTATTCGCAAGCACTACCGCCACTCGGCGCCAATCGGAACCCAAGGCAGCGTCATGGCCTATCGGGATCGCTACTTGTCTCTCGATCCTGCGTACAAGGATGCGTACGGCCAGCCTCTACTGCGGATCACATTCGATTGGCACGACAACGAGTACAGGATGGCCGCGTACTGCGCCTCGAAGATGGAGGAGATCGTGCGCGCAATGAAGCCTGAGAAGCAGGCCACATTGCTAATGCGCCCGGGCAACTCATATGACACGCGTATTTATCAAACCACTCATACCAGCGGTGGCGCGATTATTGGTTCTAATCCGTCCGACAGCGTGATCAACCGATACTCGCAGAGCTGGGATGTTTCCAATCTTTTCATCTATGGGGCCTCAGCGTTTCCCCAGAACATTGGCTATAATCCAACCGGGCTTCTTGCCGGCCTCGCGTATTTTTCGGCCGCGAAAATTCGAGACGCCTATCTCAAGGCGCCTGGCCCCTTGGTACCCCAATGAGTTGGAGGGCCGTAATTGTTTCGGCCGGAGCCGCGGGGGCGGTTGGCTTTCTCGCTGCTGTGGGCATTTCTTACATCTCGGATCGGAATGCAGGAGCGATGCAGCTCGCTTCGCCGGTGACGACGCCGGAGATGATCGCAAGAGGCGAATATCTCGCCAAGTTAGGCGACTGCAGTGCTTGTCACAGCGTTGCTGGCAAGCCGCCGTACGCTGGCGGGTTACGCATGGTTACGCCGATAGGAGCTATCTACACGACCAACATTACGCCCGATCTTCAACATGGTATCGGGCGCTTTAGTCTTCGCGATTTTGATCGCGCCCTAAGATTCGGGGTTGCCAATGGCCACAGTCTTTATCCTGCGATGCCATTCACTTCGTATTACAACACGAAGCCTGACGACGTTGCCGCGCTTTATGCATACTTCCTGAATGGCGTATCTGCCTCCGCAACCCCAAACCGACCAAGCGAGATTCCCTTTCCATTCTCCATGCGCTTCCCGCTGACCTACTGGCGATGGTTCTTCGCGCCAAAGGCTGAACCATTCCGGCCCCCAGCCGGAATGGATGCGGAAACGGCGAAAGGAGCCTATTTTATCGAAGGCATGGGCCATTGCGGCGAGTGTCACACCCCGCGCGCATTCGCAATGCAAGTGAAAGCGAGGACGGCGAAGGACGGCCCAGAGTACCTATCTGGCGCTATCATCGAAAACTACTTCGCGCCGAGTCTAAGAAATGGAGACCCAGGAACGCTCGGTGACTGGAGTATCAAAGAATTGGCAGAATTTCTGATGACGGGTGCTAGTTCCAAGGGCATCGCATTCGGTTCCATGAGCGATGTCATTGTCCACAGTACCCAGTATATGACCGACGCGGATGCCAGAGCAGCAGCGACATATCTCAAGTCTATTCGCGACCGAAATAATGTCGTCGCCGCCAAATTTAGCTATGATCCCGCGACACACCTTGCACTGAAGAATGGAGATGCCGGTAAAGCTGGGGCTCTGGTCTACCTCAACAACTGCGCGGCTTGCCATCGTCCCGACGGAAACGGATATGATCGCGTCTTTCCTGCCTTGGCCGGTAATGGAGTTGTTCAGTCGTCCAATCCACTTTCTCTGATTTCGATCATCTTGCAAGGCTCGATTACGCCACAAACGGCCCGCGCGCCAGCTCAGTTTACGATGCCCAGCTTCGCATGGCGCTTATCGGATCAGGAGATAGCGGACGTGGTGAATTTCATACGCTCCAGTTGGGGGAATCACGCGCAGCCGGCCCGCGCGGCTGATGTCTCTGGACTGCGCAAAGCATCGAAGCGTTCTGTCAGCGCTAGACCCAATTAGACATAGCCAATGCAAACGTTCTGAGCTGTGCTGACAGCGCGTTCTGTCAACTTGGCCGTTACTTAGATCACGTGGTCGCAATTGTCGAGCACCAGGACGATCTTCGGGTCCTCAATAAGGGGCCAGCGGTCTCAGGAAGGGATCGTCGGTTAGCACCCTGAACCCGAGCGCTGACGCAATCGCGGTAGGCACGAGTTGGGTGTCTGTTAGCGCAGATGGAGCGATAAAAGCGGCGTCTTTAAATCTCTTACGAATGCATGAGCGACGGCGACCGCTACTGTTCTTTTTCCAACGCCTCCAAGACCAATCAGGCTAACGAACCGCTCCAGTTGCAGTTGCTGATCCAGAGCTCGAACGGTGTCGTCGCGGCCGCCCATGCGGTTCAAGGGAGGCGGTAGCCTTGAAGGCGCCCCTGCTGCGGTGCCTGTGGAGTCTCCCTTGGCCGCTCTTGTGACTTGCTCAAGATGGAGCGGAGGGTTGGAGCCCGGCTCTCCAGGCGGCTGTCTAACGATGTGATATCACCATCAGCTACGCGCCGGGAGGAAGCGATCAAAGCGAGATCTACCGTTCGATTTCGGAAATTTGCATGCCTCCTTGAAATTCAACTTGGTTTCCATACGGCATTCTTAACGGAGAGACGCTGTCGTGAGCGAATGAGAGGAGAAATCATGCGCAAGCTAAAACGTTTGATGTCGTTCTTGTTGGTCGGTTCTGCGCTCGTTGCGGTTGTCGTCCTCTCCGAAGCGAATTTGGAAGTGCCGGAAGTATACGGAAACGGCTTCTGCCTGCTTGAAGGAGGAAGCCGAAGCTGCAACGTTCAGACGCTTGCTCTATGTTTGGCAGGGATGCAAAGCGCGGACTCGAAGTGCGTTCGCCAGACGTTAAAAGAAAAGACGGAATCGACCTTGCGATGAAACAGCGCGAAACAATTCACGATATGTGGCGTGCAGCGGTCGACTAAAGCCCGTGGTGGCCGTTTAAAGCATAGATTAATGCGATCGACCAGATCGAGGTTAGATCCGAAGCCGAAATCAGAGTTCTGTTCGAGCCGCTTAAGAAACAATCACGAACCTGATTCAGAGTGCCATTCGCAACGATAACTCCGGTCAACCTCGAGATGCGCGGCAAAGGCAAGCTACCTTTGGCCTGACAAATGGCGAATAAGGAGGGGGCGATGAACTACGAGACGCATTTTCAGGAGAAACTCCAGGTACTTCATCACGAAGGCCGATATAGGGTCTTTACGGACCTTGAGCGGAGAGCAGGTTCTTTTCCCCAAGCTCGGTGCCACCGGGCGGACGGCCCCAACGAGGTGACCGTGTGGTGCTCGAATGATTATCTTGGCATGGGTCAGCATCCCGCCGTTTTGGCGGCTATGCACACGGCTCTCGACACCTGCGGTGCCGGCGCCGGGGGCACGCGCAATATCGCGGGCACGAATCATTACCATGTCTTGCTTGAGCAAGAATTGGCCGATCTCCACGGCAAAGAAGCGGCGCTTCTTTTTACGTCAGGCTATGTGTCGAACATGGCTTCGCTAAGCACGCTCGCGTCCAACCTGCCAAATTGCACGGTTCTATCGGACGCGCTCATTCACGCTTCTATGATCGAGGGCATCCGCCATAGTCGTGTCAATACGAGAATTTTTTCACACAATGACCCCCGGGATCTGGAGCGCATTCTCAATGATCTGGATCCAGATACGCCCAAATTGATTGCATTTGAGTCCGTCTATTCGATGGATGGCGACATCGCGCCTATTGCAGAATTGTGCGACGTCGCCGAGATGTATCACGCACTGACGTATCTCGATGAGGTGCATGCAGTTGGGCTTTATGGGCCCAAAGGTGGAGGGATCGCCGACCAGGAGAGGATAAGTCATCGGTTGACGGTAATAGAAGGCACGCTTGCTAAGGCGTTTGGCGTTATCGGCGGATATGTTGCGGCCTCAGCCACCGTCTGCGATTTCATCCGCAGCTATGCGTCAGGTTTTATCTTCACGACGGCTCTGCCGCCGGCGATTGCCGCGGGTGCTCTCACGAGCGTGCGTCACCTGAAGTCAAGCTCGCGGGAGCGGGAATGCCAGCAGGATCGCGTGGCACGGTTGAGGCGCCGGCTCGACGAGGTAGGGGTGATCCATCTCAACAACCCGAGCCATATTGTTCCTGTCCCGGTGGGCAATGCCGCGCTCTGCAAGAAGATCAGTGATATGCTGATCGAACTTTATGGGATTTACGTTCAGCCAATTAATTATCCGACTGTTCCGCGCGGGTCGGAAAGGCTGCGCATCACGCCGTCACCGCATCATACAGATGCCGATATTGAGTACCTGGTGCTGGCACTGACGGACATCTGGGCGGAGGTTATGCTGAATGAGGCGGCCTGACGGCATTCGGCTATTGGGTCGGTCCGTCCGCCGCGCATAGAACCATCCATTAACGCAATTAACGCTTGGATCTAAGGCGCTGAAGCTCGTCGCGACCGGCGGTGTCGAACTCGTCAAGAAACTTGAAGTCGCCTGCGCGGGCCATGTCTCTGAGATCGGTGAGGCTTCGATTGGGGGCAAGGTAAGCATCGACGATTGCTACCATCGCTTGTTCCGCGGCGTCGGTGACTCTGTCGTTGCAAATCAACTTCATTCGTCCGATCAAGGCATACGACTTGACCAGGTCGGTAAGCTCGTCCTTCTCATGGCTTAAGGCGTCGCTGTAGAGACGGGACGCCTCCGTTATGAATTCGTTGAAGAGCTTTTCCCGCTTTCCGATCTCGACCAGCAGACGCTTTTCACGCAGCACTGTCGTTTGCGTCAGCCACGTGGTGACAAAAGATGTAACGCCTCCCACGGCCACGCCGGTGAGGCCTATGAGAGCAGAAAAATACGGTGAGATGTCCATGCCGCCTCATAGCGCAAGGCACCGGAATGTCTTTCGAAAATACACGCTCTCGAATGCGTGCCTGCGCCGTATTTTTGCCTCGTTTGCAGAATGCGAGAGTTTCATTGATCACTTTAAGCGTGCGAAGACGAAAAAAACCACGCGTCGAGAAAGATTGTACGGCGCCTAAGCGTAAATGTGGGACGGGTTCGCCGTGAACCAAGGCCATCACAAATGGGCTTCTCGTATCGCGACGAGATTACGACGCCGACTAGTCCTGCAATAAAGGAAAATGCCATGAGTAAGACCGTAGCTGAATTATTGGTCGAAACGTTGGAGTCCGCTGGTGTGAAGACGTGCTATGGAATTGTCGGCGATACGATGAATCGCATCGCCCAATCGATCAATAAAAGTGCAATCGATTGGGTACATATGCGGCACGAAGAGGCTGGCGCTTTCGCGGCGGCTGCAGAGGCCTCGATGACGGGCCGACTTACCGCCTGCGCGGGTACCTGTGGACCTGGCAGCCTTCACTTCATCAACGGCCTGTACGAAGCGAATCGCAATCGCGCTCCTGTGGTTCTTATTGCAACCCAGATCGTTCGACAGGATCTCGGATTTGAGTCGATCCAGGAAATCGATTTCAACGACGTCTTCAAGGGCTGTAGCGTGTTCTGCGACATGATCATCACGCCGGAGCAGGCCAGGCGAAAGACGGTAGCCGCATGCCAGGCGGCGCTGACTAGGCGCGGTGTGGCCGTCCTCGTGGTGCCGGCGGATATCGCAAATGCATCGGCCCATGACGAAGCCCCGTATGCGGTTCATGCGAACGTCCCCCTGATTCGGCCCAATGATGCTGATCTCGACGCAATGGCTGCTATTCTCAACAAGAGCAAAGCGATCACCATTTATGCGGGTGCTGGCTGCCAGGGGGCTCATGACGAGGTCGTCGCGACGGCGGCGCGGCTGCAGGCACCGATGGCACATACGTCGCGCGGTAAAGACTTTCTCGAATACGACAACCCCTATAATGTGGGAATGACAGGTCTGATTGGCGGGGCAGCGGGCTATCACGCCGTTCTCGAATGCGAAGTGTTGCTTCTCTTGGGAGCGGACTTCGCGTGGAGTCAGTTCTACCCGAACAAGGCCAAGATTTTGCAGATCGACATTGATCCGACACATATAGGCCGACGTCATCCGGTGACGATAGGCGCGGTGGGTAACATCAAGGAGACGTTGCAGGCATTGCTTCCCCGTCTAGATAAGCATGAGAATGCTGCGTTTCTCAACGCGTATCTTGAGCGCCATGATAAGGATATGGCTGCCTCGCGGGCTGAAACGGCGTCAGGCTCCGACGCGATATCCGGAACTTACCTTACCAAGGTCATCAACAAATACGCCGCTGAAGATGCGCTATTCGCCGCAGACGACGGCACGCCGGCAGTCTGGATGGCGCGGCACATCGACACGGGTGGTAAGCGCCGCACGTTCGCCAGCCTGCTCCACGGTACCATGGCGGGGGGGATGCCGTCGGCTCTTGGTCTGCAGAAATGTCAGCCGGGCCGACAGGTGATATCGCTATCAGGCGACGGCGGGCTCGCCATGCTCCTCGGTGACCTCCTGACTACGGTGCAAGAGAATCTGCCGATCAAGATCGTTGTCTTTGACAACGGCAAACTCGGCTTTGTCGAGATTGAACAGAAGGCAGCCGGCCTCTTACCAGTCTTTACGGATCTCAAAAACCCCAATTTTGGAGACGTTGCAAAAGCAATGGGCTTCTGGGGAAAGAGCATATCCCGTGCGGACGAGCTCGAGTCGGGAGTCAGGGAATGGTTGGCCGAGCCCGGGCCTGCATTGCTTCATGTCAAAGTCACCCCAATGCAGCTTGTATCGCCACCGTCGCCGTTCGTATCGTCGGAAGCCGTCATCGGAATGGCCGTCTATACCGCCAAAGCGATCCTGAGCGGCAAAGGCCACGACGTTTGGGAGATGGTTGTCGAGAACGCGTCGTAAGGGAGCCATAGGCGCGGTTCACTCTTAGGCAAGCCGCGCCGCGTTTGGCAATAATCGATATCCCTTGAGCTGGTGCCTGGTCGACGGTGCGCAGGCGGGACGCTACGCACCGGCTCGTCGGGGATTTGTCCCTCGGCAAGGGTACCGTAATGCGCGTTGCCGACTCCCGGGCCAGTGAACTGACGCGCGCAACTCTACCCATACGTCGGTCGTCAACTGCACGACAGCGGAGGGTCAATCAAAGTTGGCGGCGCTATTGCTCGAACCTCGTCGCGCAACGCTCGCGCCTATCCACGTTGAAGATTGCGGCCGGGTAGCGTTCGATTGAACAAAAATGGCAAGGACTCGAAAGACGAGGCACGCGGGAGAAGCGATCGTTCCAGCGCAAAGGGACACCGATTTTGGTGTTCGTTTGTGAGTCCGTTGAAAAGGATGGCATGTAATGTCAAAGCGGCGGCCGGACGGTATAGAGGATTATCACGAGGCGGCTGCCGGTTGGGGCGCTCTCAAGGCATTGGCGGTCGCCCTCAAGGAAGAGCAACTCCTGCCCACGGGCATTCCTACGTTGTTCAAACAAAACCAGCCAGAAGGCTTTGATTGCCCCGGCTGTGCATGGCCCGACCCCGAGCATACATCGACATTTCAGTACTGCGAGAACGGCGCAAAGGCAGTTGCGTGGGAGTCGACGCGTAAGCGGGTTGAACCGGGCTTTTTTGAACAACACACGGTATCCTGGCTTTGGCAGCAGCCAGACCATTGGCTCGAAGGGCAGGGGCGTCTAACCCACCCGATGCGCTACAACTCGCAGACCGACAAATACGAAGCGGTGGAATGGCAAGATGCGTTCGAAGATATAGGTCGGCGTTTGAATGCTCTAAAGAACCCAAATTCCGTAGAATTCTACACTTCCGGTCGAGCCTCCAACGAAGCCGCGTTTCTCTTTCAACTTTTCGCCCGGCAGTTTGGCACCAACAACTTTCCCGACTGTTCCAACATGTGTCACGAGGCGTCCTCCGTCGGACTGCCGCGATCGATCGGCATCGGAAAGGGCACCGTCACATTGGCGGATTTCGACCTAGCCGATCTCATAATCTCGATAGGGCACAATCCCGGCACCAACCATCCGCGAATGATGACGCCTCTGCACGACGCTGCCCGTCGCGGCGCGAAAATCGTCGTGCTCAATCCTCTTCGGGAGCGCGCGCTGGAGCGATTCACCGCTCCGCAGGCGCCGATTGAAATGGCGACGGGCTCGTCAACGCCCATCGCAACGAACTACTACCAGGTCAAGGTGGGTGGCGATGCGGCGGCTTTGAAGGGCATCTGCAAGGCGCTCGTGACGATGGATAATTTCGCGCGCGCATCGGATTTGGCTCCGGTCCTTGATCACGGGTTTATCGCTGATCATACGTCCGGCTTTCGGGAGTTGGTCGCGGATCTCGAGCGAGCAGACTGGACGGCAATCGAGACCGCTAGCGGACTGTCTCGCACAGACCTTGAGCAAATAGCTAAAATCTATGCAGAGTCGTCAGCCGCTATTGTGGCCTACGGTATGGGGATTACGCAGCATCAAACCAGCACCGCAAATGTGCACCAGATCATCAATCTGCTTCTACTGAGGGGCAATATTGGCCGACCGGGCGCTGGTGTCTGCCCGGTGCGCGGCCATTCCAACGTCCAGGGAAATCGAACCGTCGGTATCACCGAACGTCCTTCCAAACCGTTTTTGGATAGGCTCCGCGATATTTACGGCTTCGAGCCGCCTCGGGACAAAGGCCACTCGGTTATCGAAAGCATCACGGCGATGCGCGACGGAAAGTCAAAGGCTATCATTTGCCTTGGCGGCAATTTGGCAATGGCAGCATGCGAGCCTCAAACTGGATTTGCGTCGTTCCGGAGGCTGGATATCTCAGTCCATCTAGCCACGAAGCTGAACCGAACACATCTTCTAACATCAAGAACGAACTACCTGCTGCCAGTTCTTGGGCGAACGGATACCGACATCCAGGCGACCGGCGTGCAGTCCATCACGGTCGAAGACTCAATGTCGATGGTTCACGCGTCGAGAGGGTTCTTGAAGCCACCGAGCTCGTATCTCAAGTCAGAGCCAGCGATTATCGCAGGTATTGCCAAGGCCACCTTAAGAGCAAAGTCCGTCGTCGATTGGGACGCGTTGACAGCAGATTACAGCCTGATCCGTAACGGCATCGAAGCGGTCTTTCCGGAGTTCGAGGCGTACAATGATCGGATCAAAAAGCCTGGTGGGTTTCGGTTAGCCAACTCGGCAGCCGATCGGGTCTGGAAGACTGATACCGGCAAGGCCAACTTCATCACATTTGATGGACTTGAAGTAGACGTGGTCAGCGGTGATATCGACGTCTTAAGGATGACGTCACTGCGTGCCCACGATCAGTACAACACCACGATCTACAGTTTGAACGATCGTTATCGCGGCGTGTTTGGCCGGCGGGATATCCTTTTCATCAATCCGAATGAAATGGCTCGGCGAGGGTTAGCCGAGGGCGATGTTGTCGACGTCTGGACTGCGCTTGAGTTTGCGCGAGATGACCGCGTTGTGCGCGGTCTGACGCTAGTGGCCTTCGACATCCCCGATGGTTGTTGCGGCTCTTACTATCCAGAGACGCAGCCGCTCGTCGCATTGGAGCACTTTGATCCAGAGTGCCTGACGCCTTCGTATAAATCGGTGCCGGTCAAAATCAATCTTGCGAAACCATCGCCAGCCGGGATCACGGCCATCGTGCGTCAGGGGGTCGTCGGCACCTTGCGAGCTACCGCCAGTCAACCATTTCTGGATAGGGAATAAACATGGACCAGTTGCTCCTTTCCCGACTGCAGTTTGCGTTCACCATGGGTTACCACATTCTCTGGCCCGCCTTCACGATCGGCTTGGCATGGTTCATCGTGGTGCTGAACGCTCTTTGGCTTACGACAGGCAACTTCGTATACCGAAGGCTTGTCCGGTTCTGGACGAAGATGTTCGCGTTGGCCTTCGGCATGGGCGTCGTGACGGGCGTGGTCATCTCTTATCAACTTGGGCTCAATTGGTCCAACTACGCCCGGATGACCGCGGATGTGCTCGGGCCGTTGTTTACGCTCGAGGTGCTAACGGCCTTCTTTCTGGAGGCTGGATTTATTGGGATTATGCTATTTGGCGAAGAAAAGGCGGGCGACCGGCTTCATTTCGCTGCGTGCGTTATCGTTGCGATCGGCACAGTCATTTCGGCGTTTTGGATCATCTCGGCCAATTCGTGGATGCAGACGCCCGTTGCGTTCACTACCGGGGAAGACGGGAAATTCGTTGCGACCAGCTTTTGGGGCGTCGTATTCAGTCCCTCCATGCCGTACAGGCTCGCCCACATGCTGATGGCAAGCTTCATTACTGGAGGATTTGTCGTGACGGGCGTTTCAGCATTCTGGTTATTTCGCGGCCGAACAGCCGACCAGGCGCCTGCGCGTGCGGCCTTTTCGGTCTGCCTGTGGCTGTTGGCGGTCGCCGTACCTGCACAGATACTCATCGGTGACCAGCACGGACTGAACACGAGGAAATACCAACCGATGAAGCTGGCGGCAATCGAGGGTCGCTGGGATACGGTCCGGCGAGCGCCGCTTAATCTGTTTGCTTGGCCGGACAGTAAGAACGAGCGGAACGACTATGCCGTCGAAGTCCCTCTGCTTGGTAGTCTAATCCTGACGCACTCTCTCGACGGCGAGGTCAAGGGACTAAAAGAAGTGCCGCCTTCGGAACGCCCGCCTGTCATTCCCGTCTTCTTTGCTTTTAGAATCATGGTCGGGTGCGGGATGCTCTTGCTCGCTGTAGCCATGACGGGGCTGTACCTGCGTTGGCGCGGCAGACTGTATACGACACGATGGTATCAACTGCTCTGTATGGGATCCATTCCGCTGGGTTTTGTCGCCACACTGGCGGGCTGGACCGTGACGGAAGTTGGACGCCAGCCCTACGTAATCTACGGCCAGTTGCGTACCGCAGAGGCCGTATCGCCGATTGCCGGCGGAGCAGTAATCGGAACGATTGCCATCGCACTCGTTCTCTACAATCTGCTGCTGCTCGGGTTCTTCTGGTACGGCGGCCGTCTTGCCTGGAAAGGACCAGCCGGCGACAAGTCGACTGCTCCCGTCGCGCCAATTGGTTCGATTGGCCTAATCACTGAAAACCGATAGGTGCGCGATGATCTCCCTTGCTGGTCTCGACTATTCAGTATTCTTCGCGTTAGCGGCGGGCGTCGTGATATGCCTTTACGTCGTGCTGGACGGTTTTGATCTGGGCGTCGGAATACTCTTTCCCTTAGCACCGCGTTCGGTGGATCGCGAAATCATGATGGAATCGTTGGTCCCCTTTTGGGATGGAAACGAGACCTGGCTTGTGCTCGGCGGAATGGTTTTGCTCAGCGCCTTTCCCCTCGCTTTCTCAATTCTCTTACCGATGTTCTACGTACCCCTTTTTCTAATGCTGTTCGGCCTAGTTTTGCGAGGTGTGGCGTTCGAATTCCGCTCTCAAGGAGGACCGCTGCAGGTGGCTTGGTCCGGGGCCTTTGCGGCCGGGTCGGCCGTCGCGGCTTTCTGTCAAGGCGCAATCCTGGGAGCGTTTGTGAGTGGTGGTGTAACCGTTGCCGACGGCCAATTTGCAGGTGGACCGTTCGACTGGCTCAGCCTGTTTTCAATCGTTACCGGATTGGGCGTGGTCGCAGGATATGCCCTGCTTGGAGCCTGCTGGCTGATCTGGAAGACCGAGGGTCCAACCCAACTCTTTGCTCGCGAGCTATCGCTCACGACGCTGCTGTGTTCGGGAGCAGCTATCATGGTCGTTAGTATCTGGACGCCGATCGCGTTGCCTCAGGTCGCCCATCGATGGTTCTCGTGGCCAGAGCTTGTAAAGCTACTACCCTTACCCATAGTTGCGGTAGCCTGCGCGATCAGCGTGTTTCGGTCACGTTGGAGCCGGCATGAATGGGTGCCGTTTGTCTCGTCTATCGGGCTCTTTGTCACGTCGCTTGCTGGAGTTGGCGCGAGCATCTGGCCGTTCGCTATCCCAGGCGTTATGACAATCTGGCAGGCCTCGTCTCTGCCTCAGACTCAGGCTCTCGTCGCAAAGGCATTGCTAGTGATCGTCCCGATTGTTCTGGCCTATCTCGTCGGCGGCTACTTCCTCTTCAGAGGCAAAGTTAAGCCTTCGACCGAGCCCTACTGATTTCTTGCGGGCTAAGACCCCCGCGGGGCCGAATGCGTCAAGAAGCTTTAGTCCAAGCCAAACAGCTGGCGAACGGTCGAGACTACTTCCTTCATTCGAAAGAGCCGTTCGTGCCAGAAGGGCGTCGCATGGCCCCCCGTCGTCGTGTCGCGACAAGATCAACGGGATGCAAGCCATGACTGGCAAGATCAAGGTCCTCGTCGTAGCGGTTGCGGCACTTGCAGCCGGGTCATTCGTATCGGAACCGGCTGACGCCGCCGATGGCGCTGCTTCATACTGCATCGTGTACAGCGAGGGCGAGATAGACTGCAACTTTACAAGCATAGCGCGGTATGAGGAAACGCGGCCGAGTGTCATTTCGGGCGTGACGATCACCTTCTTTTCCGCCGTTATGCTGGGATCACTCGGTCAAGCGGTCTCGTGATTCAATCTCGTGTCCGGTTCGGTCGCACTTATGCTGGGAACGTTATCGATGTGCGGTTTCGGCTTCGTGAACCAAGCGCCAAGGCGGTCGAGGTAGAGATAGACGACGGGCGTAGTGTAAAGCGTCAGGATTTGCGAAAGCATCAGTCCGCCGACGATGGTGTAGCCTAGCGGCTGTCGCAACTCGGAACCGGTGCCGGTGCCAACCATCAGCGGCACGCCGCCGAGCAGTGCAGCCATCGTAGTCATCAGGATCGGCCGAAAACGCAACGTGCACGCTTGGTAGATCGCTTGCTCCGGGGTGAGACCGTGCTGGCGTTGTTGCTCGAGCGCGAAGTCGACCAGCATGATGCCGTTCTTCTTGACGATACCGATTAGAAGAATGGTGCCGATGATGGCGATTACGCTTAGATCCATATGAACGGAAATCAGCAGCAGAAGCGCGCCGATGCCGGCGGACGGCAAGGTGGACAGAATGGTGATTGGATGAATCAGGCTCTCATAAAGCACGCCGAGGATAATGTAGATCACGACCAGCGCCACGCCGATCAACAACGGCGTTCCCTTAAGTGATGACTGGAAAGCTTGCGCATCCCCTTGGAAGGAGGTCGAGAGCGAGGCGGGCTTGTTCGTTTCCTTCTCCAATTTCTGGATCGCAGCCACCGCATCTCCCAGCGCTACGCCGGACTTCAGGTTGAAGGAGATGGTGACGGACGGGAACATGCTTTGGTGGTTGATGAGGATCGGCGCCGGCCTGATCTCGGTATGCACCAGATCGCTCAAGGGTACCTGCTTGCCGCCGGCGGAACTCACGTGAATGTTCTTCAGCGCCTCGGGTCCATACTGGAAGCGCGGATCGACCTCAAGAACGATGTGGTATTGATTGAGGGATGTAAACATGGTGGAGACGATGCGCTGACCGAAGGCGTCGTCGAGGGTGTTGTCGATCGCAGAAGGCAAAATGCCGAAGCTCGACGCGACCTCGCGATCGATCGTCACGTTCAGCCTCGGACCAGCATTGGCTTGGTCGCTGGCAACGTCGGTGATGCCTTCGATGGCGCGGAGCTTTTCGAGATAGATCGACGCCCAGTGGGCCAGCTCGTTGGAATCTGCGTCTGTGAGCGTGTACTGGTACTGCGTCTTAGATAGCCGTGCGCCGATAGTAATGTCTTGGGCAGCCTGCATGTACAGTGTGATGCCCTGAATATGCGCGAGCTTCGGCCTTAGTCTTTCGATGACCTGGTCGGCGCTGACCGTGCGTCCCGGTTTCGGCTTAAGGACGATAAACACCCGCCCTTGGTTGAGCGTCGCCGTTGGGCCGCCAGGGCCGATATAATTGGCGACTGATTCGATTGCGGGATCTTTCAACAAAATATCAACGAGCGCTTGCTGGCGTTGGGACATGGCGGGGAAAGAGATGTCCTGCGAGGCTTCGGTGATACCGACAATTTGTCCGGTATCTTGTTGGGGAAAAAACCCCTTCGGAATGATTGCGTAGAGATAGGCAGTCAGCCCTATAGTGGACATCATCACCAAAAGAGTTGCAAACCGATGACGCAAGACGACGTGCAAACCGCGCGCGTACAGCGCTAACAGCGAATCAAAGCCTCGTTCCAGGAGGAGATAAAGCCTGCCATGTTTCGTGCGCGATTCGTCCTTCAGAAGACGAGCGCACATCATCGGCGTTAATGTCAGCGAAATGATAAGCGAGAGTACCAGCGACGCAGTGATTGTGACTGCAAATTCCTGAAACAGCTTTCCGACATACCCGCCCATCAGGAATAGCGGTATGAAGACCGCGATCAGCGACAACGTAATGGAAACAATCGTAAAGCCGATCTCGCGGGAACCCTTGAGTGCTGCCTCCATCGGTGAGAGACCCTGCTCAAGATAGCGTACGATGTTCTCGATTACGACCACGGCGTCGTCTACGACGAAGCCGACAGCGATCGAAAGTGCCATGAGCGAGAGGTTGTCGAGGCTGTAACCGAGCACGTAAAGAACTGCGAAAGTGCCAATTAGCGACAAAGGAACCGTAACTGCGGGAATAATGGTGGCCCAGAAATTCCGCAGGAAGACAAAGATCACCATGACCACCAGACCGACGGTCAAAATCAGCGTAAACTGCACGTCGGAAACTGCGGCGCGGATGGTTTGCGTGCGGTCTGCCGCGATCGTCACCTTGATTGCAGGCGGAACGGACGCTTGCAGCTTGGGCAACAATGTCTTGATGCGATCGACGGTTTCGATGACGTTTGCTCCCGGAACTTGTTGAACCGCTAGGACGATGGCGGGTCGTTTGTCATACCAGCCTGCCAGCAGATCGTTCTCGGGAGCCTCGATGGCAGTTCCGATATCACGAATTCGCACTGGCGAACCATTCCGATAGGCGATGATGAGGTCTTCATAAGCTGAAGGTTTTAGTAACTGGTCGGTGGTGTTCAGCGTATAGCTGACGCGTGGACTGTTGAGGGTGCCTTTCGGGAGATCAACGTTGGCACCGGAGATGACGCTGCGGACATCTTCGAGGCCGATCCCTCTGGCGGCAAGCGCCTCCGGGTTGACCCGGATGCGGATAGCGGGCTTTTGCTGGCCACCTACGCCGACCAGGCCGACGCCCGGAATTTGCGAAATTTTCGGTAGTAGGATGTTTTCGGCATAGGCGTCGACGGTCGTCAATGGGAGCGAATCCGACGACATTGCGATCAGCATGATCGGCGTCTGCGCAGGATTCACTTTTCTAATAGTCGGTGGGTAGGGGATATTAGGCGGCAGATACGGTGTCGCCGCGTTTATCGCCGCCAACACGTCGGTCGCTGCGCTTTCGACGCTGCGTGAAAGCTCGAATTGTACAGTGAGCTGCGCCACCCCGAGCGCACTGGACGAAGTCAACTGAGTGACGCCGGGTATCTGGCTGAGCTGTTGCTCCAGCGGAGTGGCGACGGAAGAGGCGATTGTCTGCGGATCGGCGCCAGGCAATTGCGCAGAGATTTGAATCGTCGGAGAGTTGACGTTCGGCAATGCACCGACCGGCAGCAGCGGATAGCTCGCAAGCCCGCACAAGAGCAGCCCCGCCATCAACAAGGAGGTTGCGATGGGGCGAAGAATGAAGGGTGCGGACAGGTTCATGGGATGGCGTCCTGCACGGAACTCTGCAGATCAGCCTCGCGCGCAGCGTTGCCATGCAGCAGTTGAACGCGGCTGCCTTCCTTGAGCCGGTATTGGCCGTCGATCACGACAACATCACCCGACTGTAATCCTTGCTCAATGAGCGCCTGTCCGTCGCTGATCTGCGCAACGTGGACGGGGCGGAGCTCGACCGTCTGATCCGGCAGGACGACATAGACGTAGGCGCCGTTTTGACCCTGCTGGACCGCTGAACCGGCAACGGTAATGGCGTCCTTCCGCGTCTCCAGTAACAGGCGTGCATTGACTAGTTGTCCCGGCCACAATTTGCGCCCAGGGTTCGGAAATTCAGCCTTAAGCTCGATGGTTCCCGTTGTCCCTGCGATTTCGTTGTTTACGAGCAGAAGTTTGCCATCACCGAGTTTGATCTTATTGTCTTGACTATAAGTAACAACCTCCAACGTTCCCTTGGCCATCTGCTGCTGGATCGCCGGCAGGTCCGATTGTGGAAGCGTGAACAGCAGCGAGATCGGCTCGATCTGGGTGACGACCACCAGGCCATTCGGATCGGATGGATGGATCACGTTGCCGACGTCGATCTGCCGCACGCCGGTGATGCCGGGGATGGGCGAGGTCAGGCGCGTGTAGCTCAGCTGGACGTTGGCCTCGTCAATCAACGCTTGGTCCGCCTTGACCGCCGCCTGCAGTTGCGCCACTTGCGCTTTCTGCGTCTCTACCAGCTGCGGCGTGGCATATCCCTTGTCGCCGAGTTGAGTATAGCGCGAAAGATTGGCTTCGGCGTTCTGAAGTTGCGCTATGTCACGATCGCGATTGGCGGTCTGTTGCTCGATCTGCGCTTGATAAGGGCGCTGGTCGATTTGTGCGAGTAGATCGCCTGCTTTGACGGTTTGGCCTTCAGTGAAGGTAATCTGCTCAAGTTGTCCTTGAATCTGGCTGCGCACGATATCGGTATTATAGGCGATCACTGTGCCGATACCGCGTAGGTAGATGGGAACGTCCCTACTGGTCACGGTAGCCGCGACCACGGGCACGAGGGCCGGCGGTGGTACCTCCACTGCGACGGGTTGAAAGTTCTCGAAGTACCAAAAGCCGCCCGCTGATACCGAGACAACAGTAGCCAGTGCGAAGATGATAGGTCGTCTCACGGCTCAGCTCCTTCGTGAAGCATAACCTCAGCGATCGTGTAGTAGATCGGCGACCGTCGGCGTGCTGTTGGCCGGCCTAGCGCTGGGTGGCAAAAGTGGTCCGGCTACAGGCTCGGCTGGACTGATGCCGGCTCCGCCAATTTCGGTGGCGCCAAGGGGAACCTCGGCGCCCCCGATCGGCAGGGGTGAGCGAAGCGGCGATGAAGTATTGCGGCTATCGGCGCAGGATAGCGAGGCAGTGCTCGAAACCGCGCCACCGTCAAACGGAGCGGCTGACGAACCAGCACCATAAGGGGCATCACAAGCCGTCGTTAGAGCACTTTGCTCAGACTCCAACGGGCTGATGCCCGGCGTGGCGATTTCGGTCGAGCCAGGCGGGATCTCTGCCGAATGAGTAGATTGGGCGGCGAGTGGCGAGGTGACGCCCATCCCATCAAAGGGCTGCAAGCCGGGTGTCGTCGTTTGAGCGATCGCCAGCCCGACCCTTGCAATACTCGCCATCAACGACGCACACAAAATCATTGATACGACGCTGCAAGGTTCGAACTGCGGCGCTTGAGGGCTTATTGAAGCGAGATGTTCTCGCATGGACGTTATTCCAGTTGATGTACTCTCAGTGGAACGTAGTAGGTCGCGGAAGCAGCTGTATTGCCGGAACGCACGTACCGCTGCTTGGTCGCACGACAAGGCAGGATACAACCGGTGAGAAATTGTAGCTACCGAGACGCTGCGGAGCGCGCATTTTCTACTTCGCGGCGGCAGACCTCCGTGTAGCCGGAGCGATCGGCTGCACGCGCGCGGTCAAGCGAATCGAGAGCGACCTGGAATTGCTCGCCTACGGTTCCCTCTGTTGCCGCAAGCGACCCTGGGGTCGGTTGATATCCACGTAGTGCGTCGAGGCCCTCGGGTCTCCAGCCGTGCGAGCCAGCACGATTTTCGATGGCGGCGTCCACGTCGGACTGAACCGTGGCAATAGCCTGAGCGCAAGATCCTGCATGGGAAGGTGACACGGCCAACAGAAGGATGGCGATAACTGCGTAATATCTCGTGGTTGTTGTCATGCTTTGACCGCTTGAGAATGGGTTAGATCGTCGTATCGTCCTGCGCCAAATGACAGAGCGAATGACATGCGTCTTTCAACAACGAACGGTCTCGTCACTCAATCAATGCCCCAGATACGGCGAACGGGCTGCAAAAGCATTCATAATTCTACGAAACATGTTTAGCAGGCCGCCAGTCGTCGGGAAGGCGATACTGCAGCCAACCTTGTCGAAATCTCCGGCGTCATCAAATGGTTCGAGGCGTCGAAGGGGTACGGCTTCATCGTGCCGGACAATGGTTGGCCGGACGTGCTGCTGCACGTCACCGTGCTCAGGCGCGATGGCTATCAGACCGCCTACGAAGGCTCGCGACTGGTAGTCGAATGCATACAGCGTGCAAAAGGCTATCAGGCGTTCCGCATCGTCTCGATGGACGAGTCGACCGCGATCCATCCGGCGCAGATGCTGCCGCCGCGGACGCATGTCAGCGTTACGCCGACCAGCGGGCTCGAGCGGGCGCAGGTCAAGTGGTTCAACCGAGTGCGCGATTTTGGTTTCGTTAGCTGCGGTGAGGGCACTCCGGATATTTTTGTCAGTATGGAGACGCTCCGCCGGTTCGGCATGACCGAGCTGCGTCCCGGCCAATATGTGCTGGTGCGCTTCGGGTTAGGTTCGAAAGGCATGATTGCAGCTGAGATCCATCCTGAGAATGGCCCGTCGACATTATCGAGCCATTGACACGCGCCAGCGCCAACGTTGCGTTGTGAAACGTCAAGCACAGGGCAAGTAGTCGCTCGCCTTGAAAAAGTTGGGAGTGAGAGATTTTCGGGACTTGTGCCGTCACCCTGTGTTAGCCATCAGGCTATCGGGCGAACAGATCAGCGCCGGCCGATCGCGCTTCAGCTCGCGCTTGAATCGATGGCCGTTCCTGGCGTCGGGATTGATCACTCGCGGGACATCCCGCGTCAGCGCCCGCACGACGCCAATCCGCACCTCGGCATGGTTGGTGAAGAGGTTCTGTATCGTGCGACATCGGCTTGTGTTTCAGCTAAGGCTCTATCCTAACGCCGACCTAGCGATCGACCGACAAAGCGCAAGTTGTCGCTATGTGCTGAGAAGAGCCAGGCCCGGGATCTTTATTGCAACAACCCCATCAGCGGTTCCAGCCGCAATGCGATCTGAATCTAGAGCCTTGATAGAGAGTATCCAGCCTCCAAGGTAAATGGTCCGCAGGATCTCGCCGCCCAGACGCCATATAGCCAGAGTAGAGTCACCGCCCGCTGAAATGCCAACTGTCTCATTGAACATAGTTCCGCTGATAATTGCATTGATCCCCGCGGAGTGTGCAGTAAAAGGCTTAATTAACGGACTGCCGTCCTTCAGATTCCAAACCGAAACTCGACCGTCAAACCCGCCCGACAGCAAGACATTCTGACCATGCCATTGCGCGAATGCTAGCCCTGCTGTCATCGTTCCCGCTCGCATGGGCTTACATTGCATGGTTGCCCTTTTCAAACTCCAGACGGTGATCGGATCGTCCGCGCCTGCACCAGCAATCATGTGCTCTCCATCTAAGACGCCAAATCGGAAGCAATATATGTGCGAGCCGACCTGCATCCATGGGAGGGTTGTCAAAGTCTCCGTACTCAAGGATAGCATTTTGATCTGATGATATGGTCCTTCAAAGATTAGATTGCTGGGATCCTTTTCGAACGGGATTCTTTCAATAGTGAAACCTCCGGCGGGGGCGAACTCTCGCGCGGCATTTATTCCTTTGCTACCCAAATTCCAAATTTGAACGGCTTTTTCTGAGACGCTGATGCTTGCGATCTTAGGCTGTTCATCATCGTCCAATACAGCAATTCCGGAAACATATCCATTGTGCGCGTGAAAGGGTGGCCGAACTGGAGATCCGTCCACTGCGTCGAACAAGTGTATGTGCCCGTCGGCGGCGCCAGCCAGCACGGCTTTGCGGCCATCTATCATCCCCACCGTATGCCAACGCTTCGAAATGCTGGAACTGGTTCCGCAGCGCCGACCAGCGACGCGACGAAGGCGAACCCTCGCTGATCGCGGGCATCACTCGCCAAGTCATGCAGGACCATTCCGTTGATCCTGCGCGCGTATTCGTCGCGGGCCTGCCGGCCGGAGGGGCCGCCGCTGCGATCATGGGCGCCACCTATGGCGACTTGTACGCCGCGGTAGGAATCCATTCCGGTCTTGCCTACGGCGCTGCCACCGACATGCCCTCGGCGTTCGCCGCCATGCGCCAGGGGAGCGGTGCCTCACGCCACGCTGATTTACGAGGGCGGACGGTCTCCTCGATCATTTTTCACGGCGACCGCGATAGCACCGTCAATCCGGTCAACGGCACGCAGGCCCTGGAGCAAGCGATCGGCACGTTCAGGACCAATAAGAAAACGCAACGCGGACAAATACCGGGCGGGCATAGTTATACCCTCACCACCCATGCCAACGGCGAACGCGTGATCATGGAGCACTGGCTTATCCACGGTGCCGGCCACGCCTGGTCGGGTGGCAGCCCCGCCGGCTCCTACACGGATCCTCTGGGCCAGACGCAACGAAAGAAATGCTGCGTTTCTTCCTGGAGAATCCGCACCCGCAGAAAATTTAGAAATCTTACGAAGGTAGCCTAGATGCCGATGAATGCCCAGGATCCGCTGCGAATGGTCATCGTCGGCGCGAGCAACCTTCGACCACCATGAACTCCGCCGACACGAGTTTGAAAAGGCGGAGCCAGCCCGGACTGCCCTGTCCGGCCTTCATGTCCTCGCCGCGAAACAGCCCGACCGACTCGACGGCAGTTGCCCATAAGTGCTGCAAGCGGGAACTTCGACTCGGCGACCGTCGTAGACCTCCTCTTCGCCGCGTCCGCTAAACTTAAAAGCCATGTGGTGGGCTGCGATAGCCGCCCGGCTTGAGCTCTATGATGTACCGGTCCTCACGACGCAGGCTGTGCGTTGGCGGAAGTTCGGGATATTGCCCAATGCCATGATCGCAGCTTACAGCTCCCGCGTGGTGATGATCCTGACCGCGGTGCGCCCCTTCGCCAGCCCCGCCCATAGCCGCGCTGATGCAACAATATCGCCTCGTCCGCCAGGAATGGAGTCCGCGCGCACTATGGCTGGGGTGGTGGCTAGCTCGGCATTCGCCGACTGGCCGCATCTGGCGCAAAGCGGCCGATCCGTGCAAACTTTCTAGGACCGCCTAACTAAACCGACCGGAGTTCCTCAACAAGATGATCGACGAAGGCGCGGGCCGCGGGATTCGTATTTTGGCCGCTACCGAACAGCGCGTGCGCCTCGATATCGTTGAGACTCCAGTCAGGCAGCAATCTTACAAGCTCTCCTGTATCGAGGTCCTGACTGAACGCAGGGAGGCTGGCGACGGCGATACCAAGGCCAGCACGCACAGCGCTTACGGCGACTTCGGCTCCATTGATCGACACCTGGCCCTTCGGAGCTACCGAAATTCGCCGATCGTCCTGATGAAATATCAATTCCTTTCCGGCCACTGGTCCGGCGATGACGAACATATGGGCGCCAAGATCTTCCGGCGTTTCGGGAGTGCCATTCGTTTCAAGATAGACTGGCGACGCGACCACGATGAGCGGCCATCTCCCGATCAATCGCGCGATCGCGCTGGAGTCCGGCAACTTGCCGAACCTGATCGCGACATCGATCCCCTCTTGGATCAAGTCCTGCCGCCGATCGTCGATCGTTAGCTCTACTTGTAGATTTGGATGGCGGGCTATGAAGGCGCCAAGCCGCGGTACGATGGCCCGAGAAGCGATGATCGATGCGACGGCGATCCGCAGCGTGCCGCGCAAATTATCGCTGCCGCGGATCTCATCGTCGGCCGCCTGCAAGGAGGCGAGAATGGGCTGCACTCGGGCAAGGTAGGACGATCCGGCTTCCGTCAGCGTGAGCGCCCGGGTCGACCGCGAGAACAGTGTTACGCCGAGTTGTTCCTCAAGGAGAGCAACGATCCGCGACGCCGTGGGCTGCGAGAGTTTCATTTCCCGCGCGCCCCTCGAGATGCTCCCTGTCCGCGCGATCTGCACAAACAAACGCAATGCCTGGAGTTGATCGCTCAAATCGACAGTCCCAATGGCCATTTCCGGCCTCCTCTTAGCGCGTCGGGGCACGAATTTCCAGCGCCGCCGGGGCAAAACGCAACCGGCGGCGATGCAAGTGGCGATCAGGATGTACGATGTCCGGGCTACACCTGTGCCAGACCGTCGTCGGCGAACAGTTCGACTGCGTTTACGAACGATGCCTGATCGGATGCGAGAAACAGCACAGCAGCGGCGATTTCCTCCGGGCGTGCGAGGCGTCCGCGAAGCGTCTGCGCCGCCATCTGGCCACGGGTCGTTTCGCTGGCGCCGGCAAAAGCGGCTGTAGCGGTCGGTCCCGGACTCAACAGGTTGACGCGAATGTTGCGCGGCGCGAGCTCGCTCGCCCAGCTACGCGCAAAGGAGCGGAGAGCCGCCTTACTGGCGTTATAAACGCTGCGGCCTGCGCGACCCTTGGCGCCGGCGATCGAGCCGGTCAGCACGATCGATCCGCCGTCCCGCATAAGCGGCAGGGCATGCTGAACGGTCAACAAAGTGCCTAGCACAGTGACGTCGAAGACAGTCCGGAAATTCGCCGGGGTGATCGAGCCCAGCGCCCCGGCAACGACTGCGCCAGCATTGGCGCAAACGATATCCAGCCCGCGCTCGGTAGCGTCGATCGCGGCGAACACACGGTCAAGATCTTCGGCGTGACCGATATCGCCGGCGAGCCCGGTCACGCCGGAACCGAGCCGTTCGGCGAGCGCATCGAGGCGGTTCTGATCGCGCGCCACGACGAAGACGTGCGCCCCCTCCATCGCGAAGCGCTCTACCATGGCGAGCCCGGTCCTGGACGTGCCGCCGGTTACCAGCGCGATTTTCCCCAGTAATGCAGCCATCTGCGTCAGACCTGTGCGTAGCCGCCGTCGACATGCAGTTCGACGCCGGTGATGAAGCTGCTCTCCGCAGATGCAAGGAACGTCGCAACCGATGCTATCTCGCTGGATTCGCCATTGCGGCCGAGCGGCGTCTCCGAGGCGGTCTTGGCGTAGAACGCCTCCAACTGATCGTCGGTGAAGCCAGCCTGGTCGGTCATGATCGGCGTGAGGATGGTGCCAGGCGCGAGCGTGTTGACGCGGATACAGCGCGCGCTGAGGTCGGTAGTCCAGGTGCGTGCAAAGGAACGGATCGCCGCCTTTGTCGCGGAATACACCGTGAAGGCGGGCATGCCGAGGCTGGCGGCGATTGACCCGTTGAGGATGATCGATCCGCCGTCCACCACCAGCGGCAGCAGCGTCTGCACCGTGAAGAAGGTGCCCTTCAGGTTGGTCGTCACACTATGGTCGAAATCGGCTTCGGTAACCGAGCCGAATGCGCCCAGCGTGCCGCCGCCGGCATTGGCGAAGATGACGTCAATACGCCCATGGGTATCGGCAATATGCACGCGTAACCGTTCTAGATCCTTGAGATCGGCGATGTCGCTTTGGAAGCTTTCGATGGCGCCGCCGATCTCAGCTACGGTTTCGTCAAGCTTGTCCTGCCGGCGGCCGGTGATGATCACTGTGGCGCCTTCAGCAACGAACTGCTTCGCCGTCGCGCGGCCCATGCCGCTGCTGCCGCCGGTCACCACGGCAATCTTGCCCTCTAAACGTTTCATGTCTGGTTCCTCTTCGGAAACGGAAGTCGTTCCGGTGAAGCCAAAATGGCATGGGCGAGGCCGACGAAAATCCCGGTCTGGCAAATAACAGTCATTCACGCGGCGGCCGGCCGCAGCTTTCAGAGAGCGTGCATTTATTCGCCGTCGGTATTGAAGTTATCCGAAAATCCTTACTATGCATGCGCCATCAACGGCCTGACATTGCGGGCATCGGGGAACGGTGCGCAGGGCACGACCCCTGACGGAGACGAACAATGATCGACGAAAAAGGCCCGCATTATTTCGTGGCATTCCAGAGCCCTGGCCCGAACTGGGTTTCCGGCGTCAAGTACAACGAGCAGCCCGGATTTATGGACCATGTCGGCTACATGACAGAGATGCAGGCTAAGGGGCTGACAGTTATGAGCGGGCCGTTCATGGAAAAGGCCGGCGGACTCAACGGCGTTCTACAGGACGGCGGCATGACCATCTTTAAGGCCGCCGACTATCCGGAAGCGACGAAGATCGCCACGGACGATCCTACGGTGAAGTCCGGCTTGCTCAACGTCGAGGTCAAAATGTTCTGGGTGCCATTCCACGAATGATAGGCGTCCGCGACATGGTCGACCGCTTGAGCGGCGAGATGCTCCGCAGCTCAGATCCGGCTGGCGCGGACCGGGCGCTCATCGATGCCGCGGGAAATCCAATAATTGTAGGCGCCGGCCTTGCCAATGAGCGTTTATAGAAAGGTCCGGGGCGGACCATTTGCACGGTGGTTAGCAAGCGATGGCCTCTCACGTCGGCAGCGGCTCCGCCAGGCGGGGATAGATGCCCGGGTCGCCATCTCGGGCACCGGAGGAGGTTCCCACGCGCTGGCGAGGTTCTCTGCCGACGTGGCGACGATGGTGCACCGGACCGGTTGCCCTCCCGATCGGGCGGCTATCGATCGACGAGCTGCGCCTGCCGGCCGACATAGGAATTGCGCCTGGGCTTCGATCGTATGCGTGACTGCTGGCGACGCCGCGAGCGCCGTTGTCGCTGCACTTCGGCTCCATCGTCTGTCGGCGACTTCACCAGGCGATTGGCTCGACTTCGGAGCCGATCGATCAGATCAGGCCCGCGGAGATGACCAGGGTTCGGCGGACTTTCGTCGAGCCGGTCAGCGGCGCAAAGACGGTCGCGCACTACGTTAGCAAGCTCGTCGTTTGCTCTGCACCGAGCTCTAGAAGCGCGGAGTTGGCGGCGGCTGCGTCTGAGCTGCAAGCAGCACCAACGTCACAGCGCTTACGGCGGCGCTGGTCTGCCCTACGGCAAACAGGCGAAGCCCTGTCACGCCGGCGGGTTGAGCAGCACCCAGAGGCGCACGATTCGGCTTATACATTACGGGATTGTCTCCAAACAGTTCAGCAATCGCGGCGTCACGTCGGGCCGCATCGCGTTCGTTAAAGACGCGTGCGAGATTGGCGTGAAGCAATTGGCCGTAGTCCGGCTCGGTGTATAACGCTGTCATGGTAGGTCCCTTAGATGCGCAACGCGGAAACGGCGCAATCTCGCCGCTCTATTGAGCGGCTGTCAAATTGTGCAGCGAAGCGCTGGGTTTCGCGACCCGCCGACGTATAACCGGCCGCTTGTGGCGCAAAGCGGCCATTTGGTTCGAAGCTCATGTCTGCAGTACCAGTTTCGGACTCATGCACCGCACAAAACCGGTCAATGTCGATCACCGCGTCGGCGCGGGGGCGCTTAGGCTCATTCGGGCAACCCCGCTTTCCGAAGTCCCTCAATCAACAGCTTCGTTTGTACTTGTCTGTGCCGACTCGTCCTCGCGGTTACTGTGAAGGCGGGATCGACCTCAAGCAAACGCACCGCCGCCTCACGGGCCTCGGCATCGCGTCCGAGATGGGCGAAAGCGGAAGCGAGACAAAGGTAAGATCCCGGATAGGAGGGGTTATGACGTTGAGCCTTCTTCCCTGCGACGATGGCCGCGTCAAAGCGGCGAAGCTCAATGAAGGCAATTCCCATCCCGGTTATAGAGGTCATCAGGTATGGGTCAATCGGGCTCACGCGCATCGCGCGCTCAAAACTCGGGATCGCTTCTTGCGGCAGCCCCGCAAGTAGATAGGCGTAACCCCTCGAGTTCCATGCGCTATACGAATTTGGGTTGAGCGCAACCGCGCGGTCAGCCATTTCAATCGCACCTTCATACTCGTGGACAAGGAAGGCGGAGATAAGGGCAGCCCATGACAACGTCTCTGCCTCATTATCGTCGATACTCAATGCCAAGCGAGATAGCCGAACAGCTTCCTTGCGCTCGAAAGGGCGATCGATCGCATAGCCCAAAAGGACATTGTTCATGTGACAGACACCTGCCAGACCCGCGACGAACCCAAACTGAGGGTCTAGCTGCAATGCGCGATGAGCCAACCTGATCGCCTCGGCCAGCCCTTCGCGGGTCATAAAGGAGGACTGCTGGCTAGCTCGCAGAGCAAGATCATGGGCGGTGAGGTTCTCCGGTCGCCGCCGCATCGCTGTTGCGATTTCCGTTTGAAGTAATTTTGGCTTTATCGCCGAGACCACGGCGACCGTTACTTCGTCTTGCAGAGCGAAAATGTCTATCAAGTCACGCTCGAACCTGTCCGCCCAGATGTGCGCCCCGGTAATCGCGTCGATCAACTGCCCGGCGATGCGAACTTTTCCCGCTGCCTTGCGCACAGACCCCTCAAGGACGTACCGGACACCAAGCCTGCGTCCGACCTCCTTCACATCGACGGCTTTGCCCTTGAAGGTGAAACTCGAGTTGCGGGCGATCACGAACAACCATTTGAACCGCGAGAGCGCGGTGATGATTTCCTCAACCATCCCATCGGCAAAGTACTCCTGCTCAGTATCGCCGCTCATGTTCTCGAACGGCAGCACGGCGATGGAGGGCTTGTCTGGAAGTGGCGGGGCCGCGCTTAGTCTCTCGGTCAGCGCGCTAGACGCTCCAGCACGGACAGCGTAAGCGCGGACCGGCTTGGCTATGTTCTTGAGCTGCTGCTCGCCGCGATCCTCGAAGCCAACGTCCAGCTTGCCTTCGACTTCACTGTAGACCTTTTCGGAAATCAGGATGCCGCCCGGGTCGGCGATCCCCTCCAGCCGGACCGCAATGTTAATCCCGTCGCCGTAGAGGTCGCCGTCTTGCCCAACGATCACGTCACCGAGGTTGAGCCCGATGCGTAGCTTGAATGGACCGCTACCCTCTGCGAGATGATCCTGCATCTCGGTCGCGCATCTCACGGCCGCCAAGGGACTCGCGAACTCGGCGAGCGCGCCATCACCCGTTGTCTTGATCAGTCGGCCGTCGTGTCGGGTGAGGCTCGGCGCAATTAAGTCCCGCTTGAGCCGCTCGAACTCGGCGTAGGTGACTTCCTCCGCGCGCTGCATCATCGCAGAGTAGCCGACCACATCGGCGGCCAGGATTGCCGCCAACCGCCGTTGACCACGCTCTTCGGGCAAGGCGGCCCCCATGCTCAAGATTAATTCGATGGCATCAGATCACACCAATGGGTTGTTCTGCCAGGTGCTTTCCCGGGTCGAAATCACGGGCCCGCACCACACGGGCCGACAAAGTAATCCCTCGGAGTGGCAGTAATCTAGGTGCCTATGTCCGAATCGGGTCAAAACTGACCTGGCCGGGACGTCCGCTGGCGACGGCGGCGCCGCGGAACCTTAGCGTGCGCGCATTCCAGTCTTCGCACGCTAGGCGGTCGGCATTCTTTCGAGCCGTCGCACCTTGTCCGCTTTGGCTTTGACGGTTGAGCCGAAGAGGTACTCGCGAGACTTTGGCGTCATTTGCCAAGTTGCCCGTGGCAGCGGCGGTGAACAATCCGCTACCGCTTGGGATCGGACGACGGCCACACCACCGTCAGCTGGTCAATGTCCTATCGTATTTCCTCGGATGGCCAGGTTCCGATTGTTCAATCCCGCACCCAGTAATGGTGCGGGCGGCCGCGAGCTATCTTACTGGCCCGGGGCTTGGCAGTCGCTCGGGGTGAAGCTCGACTTTCGAGTAGTCGATGTGCCGTTTGGGATTCTCGTCCTCGATCCACATAAGCGTGACATCGAGCGGTAGTCCGGGACATTGATCGACGGTTGCGGCGCCCGAGGCAATCCTTCCGGTGGACTTGCCTGAGACCCGGATCACGACTTCGTCGATCCCGAACCACGTCGGCGGGCCTTCGGTATGACGTTTTGTGTTTATCACCGCTTCAAAATTGTTGCCGTCGAGGCGGTACCGGCCCTCGTACTCGATGAAGGCATCGCCGCCAGATATCCGCCCGTCCTTTACGCGCACGAGCGCGGTGCCAGTACCGCTCGGCGTCCGAAACCAAACGCTGTAATCCCCTTCTCGCAAGGCGGACCTCTTCGTTTCGGCGCCACGCTCGCAGAATATTCTGTGCAAACGTTCAAGGCGTGAGTTCGAATCGCAAGTCCGTGGAGGCATGCTTAATAGTCGGTTTCCGGCAGGTTTGTTCCGGTGTTGCTGGTAGCGGACATTCTCGAAGATCAATGGCAAGCTCCGAAGGCGTAAAAGAGCGTTTGGCTAATCGCGTGGTCCTAGCTGAGGTATAGGTGGTGGCGCCTGTGTTATGCCGTAGGGTACGTCACGCCTAAAACCGTGACCAGCATTGTGATTGGGATCTAGCCGGGGTCATCTACGTAGCACTGGCGCCTCGATCAGCGCCACCAACACGATTGCTACCTATTCGACTGCCACAAACACGCGCGACACCACGGCCGGGCGTTGGGCCATGCACACCTCCCGCAGTGGTCCCCGGGCTGCTCACCGGCATCAGTGAGACGTTGCCGCGCTATCGCTTCAGCCCGAGCGGCACCACAACAATTGTTCTGATCGCACAGAGCGCGTTGACCGTCAGCACAATGCCGCTTGGGGCCAGACCAGCGCCCGCCGCGCTCGATAACGGCTGAGGTATATAATACGCAAACTTTCTCGCAGTCTGGATTGTCTCGACGGCTCCCCCGCCGCGGCTTGGGGCACGCGACGGGGGCCAACAGGGGATGGGGCAAGGGCAGCTGTGACCACGGCTGATGTCGCCCACAATGGCCCGCACGAGAATTGAAACGAGATGCAAGCCGAGAGACAAGACGAAGATTTGAGCAATGCGCAAGGGACCGTATGCAAGTGGACCGCCGACCTCCCGCTTCCAACACGAAGGCCGGCGGCCGCCCTGCATACGCAGCGGCCCCGCGCTGTCTAATGGAGCCGCCAATTGCAGGACACGACAACGGTATGTGGCGCAACGAAGGCGAGCAACTCGAAAGCGGCTTTAACGTAAGTGATCAACGCTAATGGAGACAACGAAAGTGTTGGTGTAGATCAGTGCCCGAAAATCAGATCGGCACGGGCGAGTAGCAAACACACAAAGCCGATGCCCGCTGCGATCACGGCAACCTCTAACAGAATGCGATTCCTGATCATGGGCGCAAAGTATAGCTGCCGCCGCTGACCGCAAGTGAGTTCAGTCGTTAGGCTAAGTACTCAAGGTTAATGCGGACCGCGCGACCTGTAGTACAGGCTATGCTGTCGTTTATCCTGCAAGACGTGCTTTCGTTGGATCAGCCCGGCCGCCGCCATCTCGTTGAGTGTGACGCTAGCAAAAGGACCACAAATCCAGCTGCTTCCAAATCAACTTGGCAATAACGGCATTTTCTTCGCCTACCGGTATCACAGGTAATATGTCTCGCGAGACCGGCATGCTACCTCGGACTAAGAGGGAAGCGGAGTTTCACGTAGCGTTACGCACCTGCAGAACAATCCAAATCAAGATGATGAGAACGCCAATAATCAAAACGAGAACGTCGGATCTTGAGTCCACTTTGATCCTTTCATTTCCGTTTGACCTTCAGTCGAGCTCTCCCGTGCCGGTAAGGGAATAATTCCTCAGGTATCTCCACGGAGATGGCGAGCCGCAGCGCGGCGCCGATTCGAAATATTGGCCCGCGTCAAAAATCCCGCCGTAAAAGCGACGAGGAGGAGGAACGCAATGCCAATAAGGTCCATGAGGCTAGTCAGCTGGATTACGGGGACTGCGGATTCAAGACCCGCTCCGCCGATTGGTTCCTCTAGCTCTCCGAAACCGCTGTTCGCTACTGCGGCTGATCGATAGCCGGATGTGGCAGCGGCCCGGAGTGATCGACAACGGCGCCCAGGTCGCTGACATCAATCCACCCGCCGCAATCGGGGCATCTGACATGGTTATCAGCCGCGTCCGCTGGAAAATGGCGGAGCCGCTCGTCCAGATACTTGCCGCGAGGAATGGGCCTATCGAGATCCATCACAGTTCAGACTAATCGAAGCGTCAGTTGGCGGCGACCGAGTTCATGGGTCTCGACAAAGTCTTGGATAGCAGATGGCACATCATGCATCTGAAGATCGCACCGGCGGCTAATTTCTGAGGCTACGTCTTCGGAAACGTCCTCGGACCAGCGCTCTGTAGTGTTGAAGGCGATGACGCGGATTGGATTGGAATACTGCCCCGACAGGAGGTCCTGCAGTACCGTCTCAAGGTCGGTACGTTCGTAATCCGCCTCGGGCCAAGCCTGGCCAATCCGCCCAAAGTCATCGGCGACCAAATAAACCGTCTGATCATGCCCGCCCGGCACGATCGAAGGCGTCCAATTTCTACGCATGAAAAACTCCACGGCACTAAACCGGGACTCAAATCGATGGGGGTGGATTCGTTCCTGCGCCGGTTGGGCACGATGTTCGCCGAACTGCTGCGGACAGCCTGAGCGGTTAATTCTGGCGGTAACGGGGGCTGACTTGACCAAGACGATGCGGTCCGTCGCGACTGCCTTCTAGCTCTCGTGGATTGCGAGTCCGGACCGGTGGCGATGTAATGAGCCGCTATGAGCACCAAATCGCGAGAGGTTATCTGGGGCGGTCGCATCATGGGCGCTAAAATCCGCGCTCAGAGCGCGCGGGAGGTCGCCCAGAAGGCCAATCGGGAAGCTGACAGAGCAGAGGCCGAAGCCTGGTCTATCCGCATGGAGGGCTACGGCGGGCCCGCGCAGCCGGCACCGACGATCGCGCAGTGCCTCAACGGCGGTCTCGGTTGGCTCGAGGTCGAGTGCAACCGCTGCAAGACGCGGGCGAGCCTGCCGCTGGACGCCATCCGCCGGCCGCGCGATACGCCGATCTGGAAGCTCGAGGTTTCATTGAAGTGCCGGTCTTGTCGGAAAGGTCGGACGGCGCCCCCGGTGCGAATGATCAAGTTGACGGAGGCGCGGGAGATCACGCCTTACAAGTGGGTGCACCCAGACGAGGAGCGTTGAGGCGTGACGCGGCGCGCTGTTTTGCCGCCGGGGCAAGCTGGCGATGCAATACTTTCGAAAAAGAGAGGCGCGATGATCGAGCCAATTGAGCGGTACAAGCGAGTTTGCTCGCATGGTTGATGCGTTTAACCTGCTCATTCAACTATCTCTCGCGGTAATAGGCGGCTTTATCTGGTTGAAGATGCAGCCAAACGCTAAGGAAGCCGCCAGCCTGTTTCCTTTGGTATGCTGGCTACTCCCGGTCTTGGCCGTCTTCACGAGCTCTACTATTTTCAAAGCTGGTGGGAATTTAGGAGGGTCGAGGCCGAGTTACTTGAGCGCCCCGATCTCAAGCCAACGGTTTTCTTCGCAAGGTTGGTGACTCTGCGCTGCGTTATAGTTGCAGCGGTGGCCATCGGCGGCTTTTTAGTACTGCGCTGATTCTGGTTCAGGCTTGAGACCGATATTGGCGACCTACGCGGGTGCCGATCAGGAAAGAGTCGGCCGATTGTGCGCGTCGCTGCGGGCCATCGCGGATGATTCCGCGTCCGGCGGCGCTGCGCAAATTGTCAATCTGTTGCGGGTCGGAACAGGAGCGAGCTACTGCGGGTAGACCCAAAAATAAACTGCCAATACACCGATGACCAGGGAGACCATCATGCTTGAGATCGACCCCAACAGCTTCCATCCTCGATGGTGATCAAGACTAGCGACCAACAGACAATAAGAAGCCGCCAAGAATGGTAGCGCCAATTTGCAGTATTCCGAGACCAACTTCAGCGTGGTCATTTCTTCGCCTTCAGCCCGAGACTCTACAAGCCGGCGGAGGGGTCATTCAAGTTCATTGCTGGCAGCCACCCTTTAAACTTTCGGGCGAGCTGGCGTAGCCGACTTGTAGCCGCCCTCCAATTCTGGAAACGGATCGTGAGGGAAATCGCAGTAGCCCGGCGCGTCGGACTGCAGCACCGATGGCGGTCGGGCGTCGTCGTAGAGGCCAATTAACATTTCCTTTTCGCCGGTGTACCCGCCGAAACCGTTCTTCGCGTTCGCTCGCACACAGACATGCCACATCGGCGGAATGAGGCCGCCCGCGGTGTGTCGGCGCGGCGCGGTGATGCTAGCGCTTTTGATGCTGTCAGGATCTTTCCAGAGCGATCCCTTCGCGGCCAGGATGGCTGCCTTGGCGTCGGGTGGAGGCCGATCCGGTATGCTGGCGCTGTCGGTTTGACACCCTCCAAGCCACAGAACCGGCGATAACGCGGCAAATACAATGGCGCGCATTTGAATCCCCCAGAGACGGCCTATCCAACCGCAACCGTAGGGCGAGAGCAATAGCACCAGTTGTTTCCGAACAAAAAATTGGCAAAATGGTGACTGTCAGGGAGCTATTTATGCCAGCTTATCTTGTCCGCCTGATCGACACTCGCGACCTCGTTGGCTTCTATTTCGCCGACGAAGCGGCTGACCTAGTGACGATTGTCGATGAGTGCACAGAGGTTGCCGATTGCGAGTATACCGGACTGCCAGATGGTGGGATTACATGGGAGAGCCCGGCAATCTCGGTGCCGATCGAAATCGATAAAGATGACCCGAGCGATGTCGAGGACATTCCAGGGATACCTTGGTCGGGCGCGTCGTTGTCTGAAAGCTGGTGGAGCGTCCTCTACGGCTACGCCGATGATCAATGGACGCCGTTCTTTCCAGATCGGCCCATCGAACCTAGACCACCGGCACCACGGAGACCGCTGGGTCCGGGACGAGTTGTGAAGTTTAGGAGGAGGGGCGCTTAGCCTTCAGCCCAGATCCACGAGCCGTCGGATGGCTTTAGGACGGCCCTTAACGCCGCACTATAGCAGCAAGATGCTTGAGGAGTGACTGGGCCGAGACGCGTTCAGCCTGAGCAGAGCCGTCGTTCCATCGATCAGGATAACTGTCGCATCCACGATCTGCGGCTCCGGTCTCGCGACTTTTGCATCTGCAAGAATCGCTAATTTTTGATTCACGGAGTGACCCCTCCAAGCATAATTGATATCTAAAACATCAGCCCTTCGGTTTCGCCCGCAGTCGCGGCTCTACCAGCCAGCGGATGGGTTAGGTCCGCAACTGGTCGCGCGCAACATATGTCCGATAGCAAAGTACGGCACACCCGATCGCGATCGCGCCTAAAACCATTCCGCTCGTTGTGTTGGCATTTCTGAAAGCCTGGATGCTCATGACGAGACTTGCTAAAAAGCCGCCGACAATAGCGATCACCCAACACAGGATGAGCAGGCGCGCTCCGGTGTTCCTTGATATATGGCTCATTTTCTCACCCTCGGCCCAACTCTAAAAGCTGGTGGATGGCATCCTAGCTGGATGGCAGCCTCAGGTAAATCAACGCGATTTACACCAAAAACAGCTATCGCGGTCTATCGCAGGGCCGACCTATTGGAATGAAATCTGGTGATATGCTTGGGCCGATGATTTTGGGCGAATAGGGCCATGCTTGCCGAATGCGATTTGACATCCACGCCCGCCCGTGCCCCAATTCTCGCATTAGTTCTGTGTGGAGTGCGTAAAATGGCTGCCGAAAATGAAGTTGCAAAGACACCCCGCGAGCATTTCGATGCTGACGACGAACGGCCAAAGCTTATGGAGCGCACGCTTCATCGGTCCGCTCAGTATCGAAGCTTCCAACCGGTCGAGCCAGGAACGCAGCTTCTCGCGCCGGCGGACATTTGGCGCGATATGAAGTGACGCCACGACTCGCGAACTGGAACGAACTAAGGACCAGTCGGAGACGGGCACTCAGCGACGAACTGCGCGTGACAGTTGGGCTGAGGAACCGCATAGCATTGAAGCGGTTAACTGAATTGGAATCCGCTCATTCAATCGCTTCCTGGGGGCGGACTGCCGCGTGAGGTGCCCTAATGGATACGCGCATTATTTTTGCTGCGTTGGCTAGCTTGTTTTGTGTTTTCGTAATTTTTGCCGCGGTCACTTCTTACCGGCACATTTCAGATCAGCGGGTCGTGACTGCCTCCCATGCTCGCTGAGCGGTAACGGTCAGAAGGTTGGCTTGCCGGCTTAGACTGTCGGATCTATCTCCTGATACTTAATCGCCACGCCTTCGGGATCACTTTCAGCGAACCACGCCTCTGCTGCATCGGCGCACGCAAAAACCTTGAAGTGTTCTGGATCTCCGACTTGCTCGCTAGTATCCCCAGGGAGCACGGCGTCTTTCTTTCGATTGCCTTGTCGGGCAAATCAGTGGTTTAAGGCTAACCTTCCGCTCAGACCTTGTGACGTCTTTCCGCAAGCTCCAAGCGGCTTCACACCCAATGCCTCAAACCTGTCAGCGGTGTGCGATTTGCTTGCGCGGCCGAAGGAGACGTCATGTCTGATCAGTCCTCGGAACTCGTCCAGATTTCGAAGCTCAACGGTTGATTTCAGAAGGAACTACGGCAAGCTGATCGGCGCCTATCTTTACCTGCGATCCGTCAGTGCCGCGCGCGGCCGTTCCTGGCTTTGGGCTGGCTTGATCTCGTTCGCTTGTTCAGTAGTTTTGGCTTGGCTGGCGCGGCATGGCTGGACGCTATCGTTCTGATCTTTCGGATCAACTCGTCCAAACTTGCAATGGGCGCGGCTTTTTGACGAGACAACGCCGCAGCCGAAAGCCTAACGTATGCGCCGGTTCTCCCTGAAGCGGGAAGGATCACATAATCCTGGACCGCTTTATTGGCTTCGTTCAATCGGAGAACAACCAAGAGACCGGAAAAGACCTTGCCGCAGTGGGCTCTCCACTGCGGAGCGTGATTTGCGCCTCTCTTGGCCTGCTGTCGCGCCGTCAGGAAAGTAACTTTCAAATTTCCATGCACCACGATTTCAGCACCGCTCTGCGCGATTGCTGACCGAAGTCGTTGCTCGTCTCTAAATGCTGTGGCCACTTGCTTGGCGTGCCCCGCCAAGACGTCGGACCAAAAAAGTCGGGTATCTATCCAGTCACAGTCACGCGATGGCACATATCCGAGCAGCCCATAGACTTTTCGCAAAGATCCAAAATGCTTGGTGTAGGATGAGACGCAGGGAAGCCCGGGGGTGTTGTCGATGATGCTGGAGTTCAGCTTTCCCTTTCGGTGGAGAGTCGTTCGAAGCCTCAGCAGCATCTGATCTTCCGAAATTACGACGTGCCGTTCGGCCATTATTTTCTGAGCGCGCGCGAAGAGACTCGGATCCACGATCGGATCGATAACCGCTAGACCTCGGATCCACCGCTCTTGAGGATTAGGGGTCAGTTTCTGTCCAAGGCGTTGCGTTGTGCGGTTGTAAACGATATTGCCGATATAGTTCTCGTTCTTGAGAATGGTGTGGATCATTCCGTCAGTCCAGGATCGCCCTTGATTGGTGACCTTCGCTTGATTGAGCTCCCTGGCGATTTGGCTGTCGGACTTTCGCCCGATGACAAACTGGTCGAATATTCTCCTGACGATCGCGGCTTCATCGTCAGATCCGGCCTGTATCTTCACGCGGTCCGTTTGCAGTGACTTTCGCTCTCCCTTCGCAAGCCTACATTTCGAGCGCGCATTTGCATCGATCAATTCCCTGCGGAGTCCGTAGGTGAGGGGTCCTCCAACACGATATCCGAGGCTAGCTATTCGGCTCTGACCCGTGTGAACCTTGACTGAAAGCTCTCGGCTGTACTCGGCCGCCATCACTCGCTTAATGTTCTTTACGATACTCGACAGAAGGCTTCCATCGTTATCGAACTGCTCCGCACAGTAGGCGACTCGGACGCCCTTTTTCTTGCATAGGAACTCGTAATGCGCACTTTCATCTGCGTCCTGGAAGCGGCCCCACCGGCTGACGTCGTAAACAAGGATATGATCAAAGTCCGCGTTTCCTGATTGAACATCCTCGATCAGTTCAATCAGGCCCGGCCGACCCTTGATTCTCAGACCGCTACGCCCCTCATCGATGTAGGTCCGAACGATCGAAAGATTTCTTTGCTGAGCGTATGCCGCAATAGCGGCAGCCTGATTTTGTGTCGAGTATCGTTGAAGCTCGGTTGACATCCGAACATACTGTGCCGCGCGAAGCGCCTTCTGGGATTTTGCCAGTTGTGTGTTGCGGCGGACGATGAGTGCATTTGCCATCGGCGGCTCCCGATCGGTCTTGTCTAATGACCGCGGGCAGGGCTCTCGCGCTTCCGGACCGCGTCCAGAATATCTTGCTCGGTCAGGCCGCGCTTGGCCATGGCGTCCTTGATCGATGCCTGCACCTCGTTGGGATAGATCGCGCTCATTACGCGGATATATCGGACAGGATCCTTGCCCAATTCGCCATAGGCTTGGTGCATTGCTTCTTGGTTGCCGGTCTCGAAAGCCATTCTGAGCAGCCTCATCGACCCAGAGCAAGGAGAATGCGAGCTTACGACTTGATGCTGTCGAGATTGTGCGGGAGAACCTGGCGAAAACGTAGCTAATCCGTCGGTTTTGGTCCGGATAAGCTCTAAGCAAATGCACGATCCTTTCCAGATCAGACCCTTGGACCGATGCCGATTGGGTCGAAATCAACAGACTACGAGGCGCAAGGGCAGGAGCAATCCGTTGACCTGGCGTGGCTGCGCTCGCGCGGCTGGGGCAAAGCCTGGTGTGTCCTCCCGCATGACGGCGCGCACGGCGACAAGGTGTTTGCGACGTCAGACGAAAGCGCGATCCGGGAAGCCGGCTTTGACGTGTTCGTTATCCCGAACCAGGGCGCCGGCGCGGCCTCGGCGCGCATCGAAACGGGCGACCGGCTGTTCCCGCGCGTGTTCTTCAACAAAGACACCACGGAAGAGGGCCGCGAGGCGCTGGGCTGGTATCACAGAAAGAAGTCGACCGATCCCGAAAGGGATATCGGCCTTGGGCCTAACCACGATTGGAGTTCGCACGCCGCGGACGCCTTTGGGCTGATGTGCATCCACTATGACCAGCTGGACGGCGCTCCGCCTCTGCGGGAAAGATACCGGACCAGGCGCAGCTCGATCAGCGGCGGCTCGTGGCAAAGTGCTTGAGAGAACAAACTGGACGTGGTTCCGCCTTTCCGGACATCACCAAGTTGTCTAATGTAATAGACAACTTTATGGCCTTGCGGTAAAGTGAGCCATATGAGTCCCCTCTTGCTGGCATGCGTTTTTTCCGCAGCGATTTTGCACGCTGGTTGGAATGCTGTTCTGCGCGGGGGAAAAGATCGACTGTGGTCAATGACCCTGATGATGATGGCGGTTTTCGTCGCCTCAACGACCGTGATCGTGTTTCTTCCGTTACCAGGGAAAGCAAGCTGGCCTTACGTTATAGCGTCGGCTTTGATCCACGCCGCCTATAACCTCTCACTTGTAAAAACATATGCGTCGGGTGATCTAGGGCAGACTTACCCAGTTTCACGAGGGTCATCGCCCGTTCTTGTTGCTATTGGCGCAGCTATTTTCGCCAAAGAAGCGCTGACTTTGATGTCTTGTATCGGCATCCTGCTCGTTTCAGCAGGTATCCTTTCGCTTGCCTTCCAGAACAGAAACGTCCGAATCACCTTTCTGCCGGCGGCGTTCACCACAGGCGCACTCATCGGTGCCTACACCGTAATCGACGGCATCGGCGTTCGGTTGTCGGGAGGAAGTCTCGCTTACTCGGCGTGGATGTTTATGCTCTGGAGTATCACGATGCCGCCCTTGTACCTTCTGCTTCGCAAGGGTCCGTCGTCTTATTCGAGAGCAGAAACCTTGGCTGCGCTATCGGGCGGCTTGGTATCGATTCTCGCGTACGGTATCGTGATTTGGGCAATGCAATATGGTGAGATGGGCGTCGTTTCGGCGCTTCGAGAGACAAGCGTTGTGTTTGCCGCAATCATTGGACGCTTCTTTCTAAATGAAAGTCTCTCTTGGCAAAGGCTTGCATCTTGTGCGGCAATTGCGACGGGAGCCGCATGCCTGGCCTTGTGACACTTATCGGGCCCAGTGGCGGCTCATGGCAAGTATTTGACCGCCCCAGAGCTATCTAAGAACGTTGCAACGATGATATCGCCGGCATTCGAAGTACAAAGACTGCAGGGGCCGCCACTGCCACCAAGGAAGTGACGGCAATCAGAAGAGTTGCAATAGTTAGGACCTCAATTGACAGAGACATTCCCGGAGCGATCTGAGTTAGCATCGGGCCTATGGTGTTTATCGCCCCGAAGGCGGCGGCCAGTCCGGCAATCCCTGCGACGGATGCCACAATCAGAACTTCGACAAAGTATATGGAGACGATCCGCGCCGGCGAGAATCCCAACACCTTCAACACGGCTATGTCCTTGCGGCGCTCGCGCATTGAAATCATCACTGTGTTGACGACAATCATCAGCAAGGTGAACAGGGACGCGCCAACGACTAGTGACGTCATCAGAGCGACATTGCCAAGCTGTGCGACGAAGCTTCTGTTAAAGGTCCGCTCAGTGTCTGTTGTGGTGGAGCTCAGATCGACAAGAAACTCCCGATCCACCGCGTTGCTCAGCGATTGGCTGTCAACGCCGGGAAGCGGGCGGAACACAACCCAGCCAATGGTGCCCTGGCCAGCAGCGCGGGTCACTGAAATAATCATGACGTAGAAACATGAAGTTCGTATCTACAGTGCTAATCCGCCCTTAAAAATGCCTGAAATCGTAAACTGCCAGGATCGAGAACCGTTCTTTTGATTAATTGAACGACTGAGAACTGGAATCGTATCTCCGACCCTCCAACCCCATTTCGTGGCCATCGTTTCACCGACGAGAAGCCCTAGTCGGTCCTGTTTGAATCTCGTCTTTTCAGCCTCGGAAAGAAGGATGTCCGAGCGATAGACCTCCAGGTAAGTCGCCGTATCGACCGCAAATGCATGGAGCGAGTTCTTAGGCTCGCGGTAATAACCGCCGAACCAACTCGCGAAGGTGGCTTCACCAATCCCCGAAATACCTTGCAATCGGCCAAAATGCGTCGCCGGCAGAGGCTGCATGAAGCTCAGCTTGTTGACGGTTATCAGCCGACCGCCGTCGGTCGTGGTTTCCGCATTGAATGCTTGCTCGAAGGCGATTAGGACGCCGAAAATGCAAAAGGCAAATAAGAACGCAACGGCCAGCAGAAGATTGCGCGTCTTGGCGGCTCTCAGAGTTGCTACAGCAATCCCTATAAAGGTCATTCCGCGAAGGTAGCAAAGCGTCAAGTCGCGCGGCAACAACCTGGCCGTTTGATTAGGCAGCTTCTAAAGGACGGTTTCGGCTTGATGTTATCCATTACGATCAGCGGGGCTTCCGCCGCCGCGAACGAAATCGCGACGGCAAAGCCAGGGGGAGGGGTCTTGCAGTGTGCTTGATCGCTTAAGAAGGTTTAGCGGGCGTCCTACCGTGAAATGTTCACTAGTGAACCGTTGCCCACGCCATGAAGTCTTCGCTCACTTTGATGCCGTTCTTGACCACTCTCTAAGCTCTGTGTTGAACTGAGGCGCGTCTTATTCTAGGGAGCGAAACATGAAGAAGACCATGATCGTTGGCTTTGCTATCCTCGCCGTTTCCACCTCAGCGGCTTTGGCCAAAGGCAAAGGCCCGGCGAAACCGAAAGCTACTGCCGCCGCGACGACGGCGGGTAGCGCGGGACCGTTCATGACAAGCCCGGGAAGCCCGGGACCGCTCATCGGCCAAGTCAGTGCTGCCGACCGCCAGCTGTATCAGAAGAGTCAGCGCGAGTCCGGAATGAAAAAGTAGTACCACATCGCCGAGTTGACGGCGCCGCAAGGTGATAAAATGGATTCGGCGGACAAGAAGCGGAGCAAAGAGGACTCTCAGTCGGGCCGCGAGCTAGAGGAAAGGCGAGGGGTCATAGAGGATTACACCGCCGATCTGCGGGCGCTCATGGACAAGCTCCGCCGCATGCTCACCTGACGTGGGGGCGGCTCCTGGCAAAGCGGTTGACCCGCGCCGCAAAAATGCGGCCCTGTCCGGGGGCCGCTAGTCTCGTGTCAAGACGTGAGTGTGCCTTTCGACAGCACAAAGGCGCAACACCGCCGGAGGCTCTTCGGCGAAGTGATCTGTTTTGACCAGCTAGCTTTCGCGGCTTCTGATCTGATCCAGCCATGGATATCACCCGCGTCCCAGCCAAGGATTTCACCGCCGCTCGATTCTGCAAGAAAGCCGCCGATGGATGGAGCGCCTGAATGGCCCAATATTTTTTTGATGTTATCGCCGATGGCAAACTTGCCGCGGATAAAGAGGGAACGATCCTGCCTGACATAGACGCGGCACGGCGGAAGGCTACAATCTCCCTGGCCAATCTCGCCCGCAATATGGGCCGCTTGGAGGGCTTTCCACGCTTTGCAATCTCGGTGCGCACCTCTGATGGACCAGTTTATGAAACAGTCCTTCAGTGGGGTTTAGACACTAGGCATTGAGAGTTTAGCACTCCCGACGGGACTGAGTCTGAGTAATGGCGTGGCGGAAAAAAGCGGCCCTGCCGGGGGATGCTAGTGTCTTGGTGGCGTGAGTGTGCCGTCCGGCACACCTGCGCAACACAGCTAGCTAAATTCGTTCCGGATCATGAGCAGCCCCTTATCTTGCGAGTGCAAGCTCGCTCGCTCAGCGCGTATATCGTCCATCAGTTGTTCAATTCGACTCGATCGTATGCTTGTCAAAACCGCCGATGCGTAGCCGTTCGTAGTGATTTAACTTGTCGGTGAGTTGATCACACTTCTCGCACATAACAAACTCCCGCGTTGGATCAGGCGGGAGCTGGCGTGCTCTCAGTCATCGATGGCTGTCAGGGGCGGGCGATGATGACTCCAACAGGGCGCGGAGTGTTGGTTCCGGAAAGCAGCTTCCAACTATCGAGTGCTTCATCGCAGTCCCTGTTGTTGCGCTATCCACCGTCGCGATCGCGCTCCAAGTACGAGCAATGGATGCTAGTCGGTCGCCTATTCCCATCAAATAGAACTTGGATGCAAGCTGCGCGGCTCCTGGGATTCAAGGGTACTGCAACTACGCCCCTTCGAACCTTTATCCTTGGGCTGCGAGAGACACCCAGCTCATTTAAGCGCACCCGATCGCCGAGCTTGAGCTCCATTGATGTCATTGCGCTTCGCCTTCAGCCCCCAGCTCTAAGCGTGCAGGTTGAACTTCCTACTGCGGTTGATCGATGGCCGGATGCGGGAGCGGCCCGGCGTGATCGACAACGGCGCCCAGGTCGCTGACATCGATCCACCCACCGCAATTGGGGCATCTGACATGGCTATCAGCCGCATCCTTTGGAAAATGGCGTAGCCGCTCGTCCAAATACTTGCCGCGAGGAATGGGCCTATCGAGATCCATCTTATCAAATCAATCGAAGTGTCAGTTGTCGGCGCCCTTCGTGGGTCTCGACAAAGTCCTGGATAGCAGACGGCACATCGTGCATCTGAAGATCGCAACGGCGCCGAATTTCTGACGCGACGTCTTCCGAAACGTCCTCGGACCAGCGCTCTGCGGTGTTGAAGGCGATCACGCGGATCGGATTAGCATACTGCCCGGACAGGAGGTCCTGCAGTACCGTCTCAAGATCGGTACTTTCGTAATCTGCCTCGGGCCAAGCCCGGCCAACTTTTCCAAAGTCATCGGCGACCAAATAGACCGTCTGATCCTGCCCGCCCGGTACAATCGATGGCGTCCAATTTCCGCGCACGAAAAACTCCACGGTACTAAACCGGGACTCAAATCGATGGGGGTAGATTCGTTCCTGCAAAATTTTCCATGCCTGGTGAACGGACCGGGCGCGACGTTGCTGTCATTTCAGTGGCCTCATGGTCCTGCCGTAAAGGTCGATCGGCGCCGCCGGTCCGAATGATAGTGCTAAACGAGGCGCGGGGGTGATCACGCCTTCCAATTGGGTGACTGCAAGGAGTGTTAATCATTGCTCGCCCGAACGTCAGGGATTGCTGCCACTGCTGCTTTGTCCGCCCACCGATCCCTGCGCTTCTCCTTCGCTGAGCGATTATAAACCTCGACATCGTTTAGGTCCGCCGACTCGGGCGACTCCTGGTCACTCTCCGTGGCAAGCGATTCAGCCTCAACCCCTCGTCGGGGTCGCACTGCGAGCCCGATGAGGCCCAGCGTTAGCAAGAGGACGCCAGCTATCATCAGCCAATGGGGGTATTGGATCGATGGCAGGGCGGTCATTTCTCAGCCTCAGGCGGAACCGCAGAAATAACTTGCCAAATGTTCCCGAGTTCCTACGCGCCCAACGAGAAGGTTGCTCGCTGTTTGCTGAGACAGCCATCAGATCCTAGCATTGGTGGTGTCCAAATGGACGACGACCCCTGATTGTTCGAGATTCGTCAGAACTGCGCAAAGATGCCCGCTTGCTGTTCAGGCCGGTTTTTTGTGAGTTGAGTTGTTGCCCAAGCGTACCGAGATGCCGGGGTTCATTAAACCCCAGCTCGCCACCTTGAAGGCCAAAGCGCCCCGGGGCGAACAATGGATTCACGAAATCAAATACGACGGCTACCGGGTCCAAGTACATCTGAACGGCGGTCGCAAGAAGGTGTTCACTCGCAACGGTCTCGACTGGACCAAGCGCTTCACGGAGATTGCCGGTGCACTCGCGATCCCCGGACAAGCCATCATCGACGGCGAGGTGGTGGTCGTACATGAAGGCCGCACCAACTTCTCCGAGCTTCAGGCAGAGCTAGCCGCTGGCAGGCAGGGAAGGCTGGTCTACTACGCCTTTGACCTTCTCTGGCGCGATGGCGATCTCCGTAAGCTTCCTCAGATCGAACGCAAGCAAATGCTCGTCGATCTCCTCGAGGAAAACGAGATCGAGCTGCCTGTGCTCTATTCGGAGCATCTTTCAGGCGACGGTCAGCAGATGTTTGAGCATGCCGCCAAGCTGAACTGGGAAGGCATTGTCTCGAAGCGAACCGACGCGCCGTATCGATCGGAGCGGACGGAAGCCTGGCAGAAAATCAAGGTCGTTCAGAAAGGAAAATTTCCGGTCATCGGGTTCATCAAGGACCCTACAGGCGTCGCCGCGCTGTACCTTGGCAAGAAGGAGGGGACGGATTTGCTCTACATGGGCAAGGTGGGGACGGGGTGGTCCAGGACGGTTTCAAGCCAGATTCGGAAACAGCTGGATACGGTCGTCAGCCCTAAGGCGAAGCTTACGAAGCCGGTTCGAAAGCCAAAGGCCACGTGGGTTGAACCAAAATACTTCGCCGATGTTGAATACCGTGACATCACTTCTGAAGGGCTGCTGCGGCAAAGCTCGTTCAAAGGACTATCGCGGAATGATAAGGGGTGATTGCCCGGTCTGCCACGGTTTGGGCTGGGTGTGTGAGAACCACCCCAAACTGAGCTGGGACGAAAAAGGCTGTGAGTGCGGGGCGGGGATGCCCTGTAAATGTCAGCGACCCAGCCTTGAAGAGCCAGATACCTCGACGGTTATTTCTCGCTCCGAACGCCTTTGAATTTCTTCGCGCTCTTTTTGACGGCCATGAACTGACCACCCTTTTTATTGCGCTTGGTGGAAGTCTTGGTGAGTGGGTTCTTCAACTGCGTCCGTTTCTTCACTGCGCCCTTACGGGCGTTATCACCCTTCGGTTTGTTCACTGCCATGGCTGTCTCCTGCTATTTGAGCCACAATACGTGAGTCGGAATTTCCGTTCCTAAAACCCACTTTTCTCGGCGGTTTTTCTGATCTCATCCTCGGTCTTTCTCTTTTCCTCGACCGACGTCGCGTGTTGGGCGCGTGCCTTATCGGCGGGTTGCACTTGGCCGCGCTCGTCGCGGACGATGCCTTGGTTGTTCATGTCGGACATGGTCACACCTCCTGTGAGAGAGAGCAACCGGCCGGGATGAGCTAAGTTCAATAGTTATTTGTTGTTGTCGTTCTCGATCGTTACGTTGCTAGCCCGGCCAGATCTTCCTTGACGCCGCGCGCGACGATCCGCAGGGCACCGTCTGGAAGGGGGCGCTGTAGCTTCAGAGCCTCCCCTGGAGGAGCCATCATCCAGGTCTCAACTTCCTCTGGCGTGGTCAGGATGACCGGCATCGCCTTTGGATGGACGGCGCCGACCTCGGCGTTCGGCTCCGTCGTGAGGAACGCGTAGAGGTCGTTGGTCGTCTCACCCTCTTTGACCTTCCGGACGGATGTCCAGTTGGTCCAGATACCGGCGAAACATGCAAGAGGACGCCTTTCATCCAGTGCGAACCAGATGTCGCCGCCCTCGGCCTTGTTGAACTCGCTGAAACTGTTGAACGGCACCACGCAGCGGTTCTCCGGATCCAGCCATCGCGTCCAGTGTTTGCTCGTCACGTTTCGGATGTTAGTCGTGCCGCCATCCGGCTCCATCCGTAGCAATTCTTTAAAATCGAC
>Ga0247784_1000002_pt1 | contig 117804 bp, 91 predicted proteins | sample UWRJL169409R5_FD_179909 | JGI IMG/M metagenome (GOLD analysis project Ga0247784, IMG submission 179909) | Plant litter microbial communities from Arlington Agricultural Research Station in Wisconsin, United States - UWRJ-L169-409R-5 | ecosystem: Environmental > Terrestrial > Plant litter >...
AGAATCGCAGAGCGCATTCGTTCAATACAGCCAGAGCTGGGAATGGGGCCTGCCGATGCAGGGCGCCGTCGGCCTGCGTTATGAGAAGACGGAAGTTACATCGCGCGCGCTGGTACCGACACCGACCGGTATCACGTGGAATGCGGATAACGAGTTTGGATTGGTGTTGCCGCCGGGCCTGAGCAGCTTCGAGCAACTGGAAGGCGAATACGACTACGTGTTGCCGAGCCTCGACTTCGCCGTCGATCTGACCGACGACATCAAGGCACGCGCCAGCTACGGCCAGAGCATCGGCCGCCCATTGTGGGATCAGATCCAGGGCGGACGCACGCTGAATTCGCTGGTCCGCATCGATGGCGGCACCGGTGCGCAGGGTAATCCGGCGCTGAAGCCGCTCGAATCGGAGAACTTCGATTTCTCGGTGGAGTACTACTACGGCGATTCGAACTATGTGTCCGTCGGCTACTTCCGCAAGAACATCGACAACTACATCGGCACGGTGATCGAGACGCAGCAGCCGTACAGCTTGAACACGCCCTCGGGCGGCGCGTACTACAACGAAGCCGTGGCGTCGGGCTGCACGACGACGACTTGTATTCGTCAGTTCATCTTCAACAATCACGCGACCGATCCGGGCGTGACCATCACCGGCCGCGATTCTGCAAATAACTTCACGGGCACCATCGCCGGCCTGCCGGGCGATCCGATCGCGAACTTCAACATCACGGTGCCGTCGAACCAGCGTTCGGCGTCGCTGGACGGCTGGGAATTCAATGTTCAGCACTTGTTCGGCGAGACCGGCTTCGGCGTGTCGGCGAACTACACGCTGGTCGACTCCGGCCTCACCTACGACAACTACAACCGCAAGGATCAATTCGCGCTGCTGGGCTTGAGCGACGCGGCGAACCTGGTCGCGTTCTTCGAGAACGAGAAGTTCCAGGTGCGCGCGGCCTACAACTGGCGCGACGAGTTCCTGGCGGCGACGTTCGACGGCGGCGGTACACCGAACCCGGTGTACACCGAGGCCTACGGCCAGCTGGATATGAACGCGAGCTACAACTGGAACGAAAACCTGACGCTGATGGCCGAGGTGATCAACCTCACCGACGAAATCTATCGTCAGCACGGCCGCACCGATCACCAGCTGATCATGGTGCAACAGACGGGTCCGCGTTACATGATCGGAGCTCGTTACAAGTTCGGACAGTAAGGCTGATTTGAAGTGACTAGTGACTACTGACTAATCAGAAGGATCGGCCCGACGCCTTGCGGTTAACTCTTGCAAGGCGTCGAGCCGCGCTGACGTATAGAGTATGCGTTTCGGCCCTGGTCAGTAGTCACCAGTCAGTAGTCACTTCTATGAAGCGCGTCATCATCGTCGGGGGCGGCTCGGCCGGCTGGCTGACCGCCGGTGTCGTCGCGGCCGAGCATCGGAGCCGCACTGGCGCCGCCTTGCAAATCACATTGCTGGAGTCGCCGAACGTCGGACCGATCGGAGTTGGCGAAGGCACATGGCCGACGATCCGCGACACGCTCCGAAACATCGGCGTCACCGAGACCGATTTCATTCGCGAGTGCGACGCGTCCTTCAAACAAGGATCGAAGTTTCAGCGCTGGGTGACCGGTCGCGACGACTATTACTTTCATCCATTCGTCCTGCCGCACGGCTACACCGAAACCAATTTAGTCGCAGGCTGGTTGCAACGGCATTCGCAAGTGCCATTCGCCGATCTCGTCAGCTTTCAGCCGCACCTGTGCGCACATCACAAGGCACCGAAGCAGGTAGCGACGCCCGAGTATGCGGCAGTCGCGAACTACGCCTATCACCTGGACGCAGGCAAGTTCGGCTTGTTCCTTCGCAAGCACTGCATCGAGAACCTCGGCGTCCAGCATGTGTTGGACCACGTCGTCGGCATCGACTCGCACGACAACGGCGACATCGCAGCGGTACGAACTCAGGAGCACGGTGCGATTGCCGGCGATTTGTTTGTCGATTGCACCGGCATGCAGTCGTTGCTGCTCGGCCAGCACTACGGCATTCCTTTCCGCTCGCAGAAGCACGTGCTGTTCAACGACTCCGCGTTGGCGGTGCAAGTGCCCTACAGCGACGCCGAAGGTCCCATCGCCTCGCAGACCCTCTCCACCGCGCAGAGCAACGGCTGGATCTGGGACATCGGCTTGCCGACTCGACGCGGCGTCGGTCACGTTTATTCGAGCACGCACACGTCGGACGAAGCTGCCGAACGCGAGCTACGCGCCTACGTCGCGCAGAGCGGCGGACCGAGCGACATGCCCTCGCCGCGCAAGCTGTCGTTTCATCCTGGTTATCGCGAGAAGTTCTGGCATCGCAATTGTGTGGCGATTGGATTGTCAGCCGGCTTCATCGAGCCGCTCGAAGCATCCGCCATCGCGCTCGTCGAGCTGTCGGCAGCGATGTTGAGCGATCAGATGCCAGCGACACGCGAGTCGATGGATATCGTCGCGCGACGCTTCAACGATTCGTTCACGTATCGCTGGGAACGCGTCATCGATTTTCTGAAGCTGCATTATGTGCTGACCCAGCGCACCGAATCGGACTTCTGGCGCGACAACCGCCGGCCGGAATCGATTCCGGATCGCCTGCGTGAGCTGCTCACGTTGTGGCGACACCATCCACCGTCGCGCTACGACTTCCATCGAGTCGAAGAAGTGTTTCCTTCGGCAAGCTATCAGTACGTGTTGTACGGAATGGGCTTCCGTCCGGCTGATACGGAAAGTATGCGACGATCGGACGACGCCGCGCGCGCCGACAGCTATTTTCGCGAGACCGCCGCGTTGACCGCCAAGATGCTGGCGGGCCTGCCCACGAACCGGGCGCTGATCGATCACATCAAGCGCCACGGGCTGCAAAGAATCTAGGCACGCTCATGACCAACAATGTTCTGTTGAACAACGTCGATCACAAGGACCTGCGAGTCGTTACGACGCGCGGTCCCCAGTACGGCGACGACGTGATGTTCGCCATCACGTTCCCGGCCGAGTTTCGCAATATTCAGGCGCACTACCCTATCGTGTTCCGCAAGAACGCGCAGACACAGTTCGAGCCGATTGCGTTGCTCGGCTTTCAGGAGCGCCAGAATTTATTCCTCACCGCACGCGACTGGGACGCAACTTACATCCCGCTCACCATCGAGCGCCTGCCGTTCCTCATCGGCTTCACCGCCGACCAGCAACCGATGATGCACGTCGATCTAGACAGCCCTCGCGTCAGCCGCACCGCAGGCGAAGCCATCTTTCGCGAGCACGGCGGCAACACCGAATTCCTGGAGCGCATGAGCTCGGTACTGCTCGCGATTCACCAAGGCATCGCAGGCACGCAGCCGTTTGTCGCGGCGCTGCTGGAACACGAGCTGCTCGAATCGTTCGTGCTCGACGTGCAGCTGGCGGACGGCTCGCAGAATCGCCTCGCGGGCTTTTACACGATCAACGAGGAGAAGTTGCTCGGGCTCAACGGCACAGTGCTGGAACGGTTCAACCGCGCCGGCTACTTGCAGGCGGTCCACATGGTGCTCGCGTCCCAATCGCAGTTTCGCTCGCTGATCGAGCGGATGAACAAGCGCAATGCTTCCGAGCGCTAACAAAGTCCCCGAGATCACCAGCGTCGATCCGCGCGCTCTGCCGGACGATGTGCTGCTCTCGACGCGACCGATCGTACTGAAAGGGCTTGCCGCGAGCTGGCCTATCGTTCGTGCGGGCCTGGAATCGGCGCAAGCTGCCGATGCGTACATTCGGAAGTTCTATCGTGACGCGACCGTCGGCGCATTGTTGGGCGCGCCGGATATCGAAGGACGGTTCTTCTACAACCACGATCTTAGCGGCTTCAACTTCCGTGCAGTGAAGCTGAAGCTCGACGTAATGCTCGATGAAGTGGCCCGTCATCGGGATGAAGCGAAGCCGCCCGCGATCTACGTCGGATCGACCACCATCGATACCTGCCTTCCCGGCTTCCGCGCCGAGAACGATCTGAACTTCGGTGAGCGCAATCCGCTTGCGAGCATCTGGATCGGCAATCGAACGCGCATCGCGGCTCATCACGACCTGCCGGATAACATCGCCTGCGTCGTCGTCGGTCATCGGCGGTTCACGTTGTTTCCGCCGGAGCAGCTGCAGAATCTATACATCGGTCCATTGGACTTCACGCCGGCGGGGCAAGCGATCAGCCTGGTCGACTTCAAGCAACCGGATCTGGAGAAGTTTCCAAAGTTCGCCGAGGCGATCCGTCACGCACAGGTGGCGGAGTTGGAGCCGGGCGATGCCATCTTCATTCCCAGCATGTGGTGGCATCACATCGAGGCACTCGACAGTCTCAATGTGTTGGTGAACTACTGGTGGCGCCAGTCGCCGAGCTTCATGGATTCGCCGATCAACGCGCTCATGCTCGCGATCATGACGGTGCGCGACCTGCCGAAAGAGCAGCGCGATGCCTGGTACAACTTGTTTCGCCACTACGTGTTTGAGGCGGACGAAAACACCGCCGGCCACATTCCCGAAGCGGCTCGTCGCGTGCTCGCACCGATGGACGCAGAAGCGGCGCGTGAGCTGCGCGCACGGCTGTTACAAAGATTGAATCGCTAGTTATTCTTAGCTGCCTCCGGCGGCGAAGTCGAAGTATCAGGGGCTCGTGATGGATCAGAAACGTATTCGACGCATCGTCATCGCCGGCGGCGGCACCGCGGGCTGGATGATGGCCGCGGGGCTCTCGCGAACCCTCGGCAAGATCCTCGATATCAAGCTGGTCGAGTCCGACGAGATCGGCACTGTCGGCGTCGGCGAAGCGACGATCCCGACGCTGGTCACCTTCCATCGCCTGCTCGACATCAACGAACAGGAGTTCATGGCCGCGACCCAGGGCACGTTCAAGCTCGGCATCGGCTTCGAGAACTGGCGCGACGTGAATGAAAACTACATTCATTCCTTCGGCATTACCGGCAAGGATCACTGGACCTCGGGCTTCCAACATTTCTGGCTCAAGGGGCGCGAGCGCAATCTCGCCAGCGACTACGGCGACTACTGCCTCGAACTCAAAGCTGCCCAACTAAACCGCTTCGCGCACCTGCCCCGCGGCGGAATGAACTACGCGTATCACATCGACGCCGGCCTCTACGCCAAGTTCTTGCGCAAGCTCAGCGAGGGTTACGGCGTTCAGCGCATCGAAGGCAAGATCGTCAACGTGCAGACCGACAGCGAATCGGGTTTTATCAAGTCGATCCGGCTGGACTCCGGCGCCGAGATCGAAGGCGATCTGTTCATCGACTGCACCGGCTTCCGCGCATTGCTGATCGGCCAGACCTTGGGCGAGCCCTACGAAGATTGGTCGCATTGGCTGCCGTGCGACAGCGCCGTCGCACTACAAACCGAATCTGTCGGCGAAGCCGTTCCATACACTCGCTCGATCGCGCGCGATGCAGGCTGGCAGTGGCGCATTCCGTTGCAGCATCGGGTCGGCAACGGCATGGTCTATTGCAGCCGTTACATCAACGACGAGCACGCCAAACAAACGTTGCTTGCGAACATCCAAGGCAAAGTGCTTACCGAGCCGCGCGTCATCAAGTTCAAGCCCGGTCAACGACGTCGCACCTGGCTGAAGAACTGTATCGCCGTGGGCCTGGCGAGCGGCTTCATCGAGCCGTTGGAATCGACCAGCATTCATCTGATCGGCCGCAGTCTCATTCGCCTGATGCAGATGTTCCCGATCGAGGGCATCAACTCGTGGGACGTGGACGAATTCAATCAACAGACGGTGCACGAGCTGGAGCACATCCGCGACTTCATCATCCTGCATTATCACGTGACGAATCGACGCGACACGCCGTTCTGGAATGCGTGCCGCACGATGGAGATCCCTTCGTCGCTACGCCATCGTATCGAGCTGTTCCGGAAAACCGGGCGGGTGTTCCGTGTTCCCAACGAGTTGTTCGCCGAGAATTCGTGGATCCAGGTGATGATGGGCCAGGGCATCATCCCCAAGCAGCATCATCAAGTCGCGGATCTCATGAGTGATGCGGAGCTGTCGCGATTCCTGGATCAGATCAAGTCCACGGTCGACAACACCGTGTCGCAGCTGCCCCAGCACCAGGCTTACGTGGAGCAGTACTGCAAAGCTGCGGGCTAACGAGCCCCGAACAGCGCCTGAAGCATCTTCTTGCCGTGCCACGCGAAGCGCGCCCGGCGGCTCATTTTGTTCAAGCTGAAGTAGATGCGCTGCTGACCGCCGAAGGCGCGAAAGAAACGCTCGATGCTTTCGACCATCGAACCGGTCAAGTCGAACTCAGTGCTACGCGCACGAGAACGGACCAGCGCTTCCCATATCAACAGGCTGTGCGCGCCGCTGGTTCGCAACTCCGGATCCGCACCGCCGGCGAGGTAGTAAGTCGTCCTCGCATCCCACACCAGATAAACCGCGGCGTGAATCTGCCCGCGTTCGTCGCGGGCGACCAGCATCTCGCGTCGGCCTCGCTCGGCAGCTGCCGCGTCCAGGCGACGCATCGCAGGCGAATCGAACGGATTGGGATTGCCCTGGCGCGCGTAGGTCTTGCCGATGAGGCGAATACATTCGTTTACGTCGTCGATCGTTTCGACCTGCAACTGCTTGCGCGCCTTGCGACTCTCGCGCCGAATGTTCTCTCGCAGAGCGTCCCACAACGCGGTCTCGCTCTGAGTCACATCGACAACGTACGTGTAACGCGCCGATTCTTCGAAGCCGGCCCACACGAACGGCAGCATGTTGGTGATGCCACTGTGACAATTGACCTGCAAGATATCGTGCGGTGGCAATTGCTCCAGCAACGCACCCGTCAAATCTTTTTCCAACTCGTAGCGGCGCGCCGTCTTGGTCGCATCGCCAAGATCCAGCCACGGCCCGAGCCGATGCGTCAGCGGTGGCAACGTGATCACATCGAACAAACCACGACGCTCTTGATAGATCGGCCAGCGCGCCCGCACGACTCCGCCGGACGTCACCGTGATATCGCGCCATGCACCGGGCGCTACCGCATCGAGCCACCACGGCTCCTGGAAAATGCAATAGCTCGTCGGCCGCGCCGATGCGACTTCGGGAGTGTCCGACTGCGAAACTGGCATTGCCGCTGTTGTGGTAGTCGTCGCCTGCGCGACGCGAAATTCTAATGGATTTGCAGTGATCGCCGTGACCATGGTTTTCTCATTCGCGCCCGGCAATGATTTGGAGCCCACGGCCTACTGTGACGATAGTAGTCTAATCCGTGGCGCGCAATTCACATAAGAGGGCGACGAATCTCACATTCGATGCGCGCCAGTTGTAAACTTTTATGACACTTCGCAATAAATGAGCAGAAGTTACATGTCGATTCGCAAGACCGTCGGAGCGCTGATCGCCGGCTTCGCGTTGTGCTACTCGTGGAACGCAATGGCCGAACCGCAGATGAAGTTTCAGTTCGGCGCCGCCGGGGATACGCAGGTCCAAGACACTTACGACGCCACTCGCGGCTACGGTTTCGAGCCAGACGAAGCCGATGCTCCGTGGACGCGCTTTTCGGTGCGAGTGCCCGAAGGAAATTATCGCGTCACGGTGCAACTTGGTGCGAACGACCGCGCGTCGCAAACGAGCGTTGCGGCAGAGTCACGTCGCTTGATGCTCGAAAACGTCGCCACCAAGCGTGGCGAAATCGTCGAACGCAGCTTCATCGTCAATGTGCGCAATGCTTCGCTCGCCAAGCCGCCGCAAAACGCACCGGGCGGCGCCACCGTTCGCTTGAAGGAACGAGAGGTCGGCAGCTTCACTTGGGACGACAAGCTCACGCTGCAATTCATCGGCCAGCATCGAGCGCTCGCGGGACTATCGATCGAGCCGGTCGAAGTGCCGGTGTTGTATCTCACTGGCGATTCCACCGTGACGGACCAGTCAACCTCGCCGTCCGCGAGCTGGGGCCAGATTCTGCCTCGCTTCATGAGCGACAACATCGCCGTGGCAAATCACGCCGAGTCGGGAGAGACGCTCAAGTCTTTCCTCACCTCGCTGCGACTCGACAAAGTGCTCGCGTCGGTGCGGCCCGGCGACTGGGTGCTGATTCAGTTCGGCCACAACGATCAGAAGCAACAATGGCCGCAAACGTATGCCGACGCCGCCACAACCTATCGCGCTTATCTGCGCACCTACATCGCCGAAGCTCGCTTGCGAGGCGCGATGCCGATTCTCGTAACTTCACCCGAGCGAGCGAACTTCGACGACGCCGGGCACATCAAACCCAGTCACGGCGCTTATCCAGATGCCGTGCGAGAAGTTGCGAGAGAGGAGTCAGTCGCGCTGATTGATCTACACGCAATGAGCGTCGCGTTCTATGAAGCGCTGGGAACGAGGGATACTGACCTGGCATTTGCCGACGGCGGTCGCGACCGAACTCATCACAGCAACTACGGCGCGTATGAACTGGCGCGCAGGATCGCGTGGGGCATTCACAAGGCCGATCCGAAGCTCATGGCGAATCTTGGCGATCGTCTCGCGGACGACGCTCGCATCGATAAGCTGCCGCCGGTGAAGCCAAGCAAGCGATTCTCCAACGACAGCCTGTGAATTCTGCCGGTGACGAATTGACGTCAGCCGGAGGTTCGTATTAGCTTGCGCCCTGTCTAGAACTAGGGGAGTCCCGGCAGGGGACTGAGAGGCCATCGGCGCATACGCGGCATGGCGACCCTTCGAACCTGATCCAGTTGGTACTGGCGTAGGGAAGTTTGCTGAAGTGTCGCCCCCCGTCCGTTCGCGCCCTGTGCGTTCCATCGCGACCTTCCGCTCCTCGTTACCCGGCATCACGGATCTCCTCTCGTTATAGGAGTCTGGAGATGAATGCCGTTTCGCTTGCCGTCACGTCCGAGCCGCTCCGCGCCTCGCGCAAAATCCATCGGCCTGGTGCGATCCATTCGCAGATTCGCGTACCGATGCGAGAAATCGCCCTGCATCCGTCAGCGAACGAACCGCCGCTGACCGTTTACGACTCGTCGGGTCCGTACACTGATCCGAAGAGTCGTATCGATATCACTCGGGGCCTGCCTCGGTTGCGCGAGTCGTGGATCACGGCGCGCAACGACGTTGAGCAATACGAAGGTCGAAGGGTTCTCGCCATCGACAACGGCGGCGTAGCGAGCACTCCCGAGTTCTCGTCTCGCTATCGACCTCTGCGAGGAAAGAACGGCGCCGCCGTCACGCAACTCGCCTATGCGCGGGCTGGAACGATCACGCCTGAGATGGAATTCGTTGCGATCCGCGAGAACGTCAGCCCAGAGTTCGTGCGTGCCGAGATCGCTGCGGGTCGCGCCATCATCCCAGCAAACATCAATCATCCCGAGTCCGAACCGATGATCATCGGCCGCCATTTCCTGGTGAAGATCAACGCCAATATCGGCAACTCGGCGGTGACCTCGTCGATGGCCGAAGAGGTGGACAAGATGGTGTGGGCGATCCGCTGGGGCGCCGACACCGTCATGGACCTTTCCACCGGCCGCAACATCCACAACATTCGCGAGTGGATCATGCGCAACGCGCCTGTGCCCATCGGCACGGTACCGATCTATCAGGCACTGGAAAAAGTCGGCGGCGTGCCCGAGCAGCTCACGTGGGAAGTGTTTCGCGACACGCTGATCGAACAGGCCGAGCAAGGCGTCGATTACTTCACCATTCACGCTGGCGTGCGCTTGCATTACGTACCGCTCACGGCCAAACGTGTGACCGGCATCGTCTCGCGCGGCGGCTCCATCATGGCGAAGTGGTGTCTTGCACATCATCGCGAGAGCTTTCTCTACGAACACTTCGAAGAGATCTGCGATATCTGCCGTGCTTACGACGTGAGCTTCTCTTTGGGCGACGGCTTGCGCCCCGGCTCGATTGCCGACGCCAACGACGCCGCACAGTTCGCCGAGCTGGAAACATTGGGCGAGCTCACTCGCGTCGCCTGGGCGAAGGACTGCCAGGTGATGATCGAAGGGCCGGGCCACGTGCCCATGCACAAGATCAAAGAGAACATGGACAAGCAGCTCGCTCATTGCAGCGAGGCTCCGTTCTACACGCTGGGCCCGCTGACCACGGATATCGCACCGGGCTACGATCACATCACGTCGGCGATTGGCGCAGCGATGATCGGTTGGTTCGGCACGGCAATGCTGTGCTATGTGACGCCGAAGGAGCATCTGGGCCTGCCGGATCGAAATGACGTCAAGACCGGCGTCATCACATACAAGATCGCCGCGCATGCAGCGGACTTGGCGAAAGGTCATCCCGGCGCTCAACAACGCGACGATGCCATCTCTCGCGCTCGTTTCGATTTCCGTTGGGACGATCAATTCAACCTGTCGCTCGATCCCGATACGGCGTGCGCCTTTCACGACGAGACCATGCCACGCGAGGCCCACAAGCTCGCGCACTTCTGCTCCATGTGCGGGCCGAAGTTCTGTTCGATGCGCATCTCGCATGAGTTGCGAGACGAAGCAAAGGCAGCGGAAGGCATGCAGGAGATGTCGCGAAAGTTTCGTGAGAACGGCGAACTGTACGTTCCTGCACAAAGCGATACCTGAGATGGACGTGACCATCATCGGCGCCGGCGTCGCAGGGCTCTGCTGTGCCGTCGAGCTGGCCGAGCGAGGTGTCGACGTCGAAGTGCTCGAACGCAGCGAGCGCCTCGGCGCGAACAGTTGCTCGTGGTATGCGGGCGGCATGTTGGCGCCCTGGTGCGAGCGTGAAACAGCAGAGCCGCTCGTGGCGGAACTGGGAGAAGAAGGTCTCGAATGGTGGGCCGGCCACTTTCCTGGCTTGGTGCGCAATGGCAGCTTGGTCATCGCCCATGGACGCGACCGCGCCGAGCTCACTCGCTTCGCCCATCGGACCGAGCGCCATCGATCATTAAGTCCTAATGAGCTCGGCGAGCTCGAACCGGATCTGGCAGATCGCTTCGATCAAGCGCTGTTGTTTCCGGACGAAGCTCATCTCGATCCGCGTGCCGCGCTGGCCTCGTTAGCGCACCGACTCGAATCGCTCGGTGGGTGCATTCGATTTGGCAGGGATCGCTCGCTGGTGCATCTGGATAGTCGCCAAGTGATCGATTGCACAGGACTCGCGGCACGCATGGCCCTGCCCGACCTGCGCGGTGTGAAAGGCGAGATGTTGATCCTGCGCTCGAACGACATCTCTCTTTCGAGACCGGTGCGACTCCTTCATCCACGCATTCCGCTATACGTCGTGCCACGTGGCGACGGCTTATTCATGGTGGGCGCCACGATGATCGAGAGCGACGACACGACACGCATCACCGCTCGTTCGATGCTCGAACTGCTCAGCGCCGCCTATGCATTGCATCCTGCGTTTGCAGAAGCCGAGATCGTCGAGATCGGCACGCAAGTTCGCCCGGCTTTCCCAGACAACCTGCCACGAATTCGTTTCGTCGACGGCACGCTTTATCTCAATGGTCTCTATCGGCATGGCTTCCTGCTCGCGCCGGCACTGGCTCGACGAGCCGGTGGTGTGCTGCTCGAAGATCGACATTACCCGGAGCTGATGCATGAAGATTCTCGTGAACGGCGACTGGCGTGATGTGACTGCGAACGTACTCGCGCCGGTGCTACAGGAGCTCGGCTACGGAGAGGGTGCGTTTGCCACAGCGGTGAATGGCACGGTCGTTCCGTCGTCCGCACGCGCGCAAGCTGTCATCTGCGAAGGCGATCGCATCGAAGTGCTCGCGCCGATGCAAGGGGGATGATCGTGAAATTCTATGGCGTTGAGCTTCAATCTCGGCTCATGCTCGGCACAGCTCGTTATCCCTCGCCTGCTGTGTTGGCGGACTCGATCAAAGCTTCAGGTTCGCAGGTCGTTACTGTTTCCTTACGACGCGAGTCTGGCGGCGATCGCTCCGGCCAAGGATTCTGGTCCATCGTCAGCGGATTGGTTCGCGATCTTGGCTTACGCGTGCTCCCGAACACTGCAGGCTGCCACTCTGTGAAAGAAGCAGTGACCACAGCGCAGATGGCGCGCGAAGTCTTCGGCACATCCTGGATCAAACTTGAGGTGATCGGCGAGGACGACACGTTGCAGCCCGATGTGTTCGGGCTCGTTGAAGCAGCACGAGTGCTGGTTGCAGACGGCTTCGAAGTCTTTCCTTATACGACGGAGGATCTCGTCGTCGCCGGCAAGCTGCTCGACGCGGGCTGCAAAGTGTTGATGCCCTGGGGCTCACCCATCGGCTCCGGACGTGGCTTGAACAATCTGTTTGGACTGAGAGCGCTCCGTGCACACCATCCGGATGTGCCATTGGTCGTCGATGCTGGGATTGGTGTTCCCTCGCATGCGGCACAGGCAATGGAGCTTGGGTTCGACGCTGTCCTGATCAATACATCCGTCGCGCTGGCTCGCAACCCCGTGCGAATGGCCGAAGCGTTCGGCATGGCCGTTGAAGCAGGACACGCTGCATATCTCGCTGGCCCGATGGAGCCACGCGACATGGCAGCTCCTTCAACACCTGTGCTCGGTAAGGCAGTGTTCGAATGAGCCTCGCACCGTTCTATCCCATCGTCGACAGCGCCGCATGGGTGGAGCGGCTGACGCGACTCGGCGCGAAGCTCGTTCAACTGCGTGTCAAAGAGCAGCCGGATGATGTGCTTCGTCAGGAGATCCGCATGGCGAAGCGAACGTGCGGCCGCGCCGGCGCACAGCTCATCGTCAACGACTACTGGCAGCTCGCACTCGAAGAGAGTTGCGACTTCGTGCATCTCGGGCAAGGCGATTTGGATACGGCGGACTTGCAGGCTTTGCGAAGGGCACACATTCGGGTCGGCATCAGCACTCACGATCACTCAGAGCTGGAGCGGGCGCTGGCTCAGCAACCTGATTACATAGCGCTCGGCCCGATCTATCCGACGGTGCTCAAACAAATGCCGTGGGCGCCGCAAGGATTGGAGCGCATCACAGAATGGAAACGTCGCGTCGGCAGCTTGCCGTTGGTCGCAATCGGCGGGCTGACAGTCGATCGAGTGCCAGGAGTATTCGCTGCCGGGGCGGATAGTGCCGCTGTCGTCACCGATATCGTACGGAACGCCGACCCAGATCGACGCACGCGCGAATGGATCGAGGTCGTCGACCGATGTGTGTCGTTGCAAAGCAAGGCGACATCGTGAGCGACCGGAAGGCTGTACTCGTCATCGCCGGCTCGGACTCCAGCGGTGGTGCTGGCATAGCTCGTGATATTCGCGTGCTAACGGAATGCGGCGTCGATCCTCTGTGTGCCCTCACCGCTGTCACCGCACAAACGAATGCGAGGACTGGGAACATCCATCACGTTCCACCGGCTGCGATCAGGGAACAGATCACGACTGCATTAGCCACGCGCACGATCAACGCGATCAAGGTCGGCATGCTCGGCACAGCAGCCACGGTGGAGGCTGTCGCGTCCAGTCTGCCCGAGACTGTTCCTCCCCTGGTCATCGACCCGGTATTGGTCGCGTCGTCGGGCGGCGTATTGCTCGACGCCGAAGGCATCCAAGCCATGCGGCATCGTTTGTTAACGCGAACGACACTGTTCACGCCAAACATTCCCGAAGCGGCAGCGCTACTAAATGAACCCGCGGCCGGCGATGTCGCGACCATGATCGAACAAGCGCAGCGCTTGTTACAAATGGGCCCTCGCGCGGTACTGCTCAAAGGCGGGCATGCCGACGGCGCAGAGGCGGTCGACGTTCTGGTGTTGAGCAATGGGGATTCTTTGATCCTGGCCTCACCTCGCTCGTCACTGCGAAAACGAGGCACCGGCTGCGCATTTGCATCCGCAGCCGCTGCAGCACTGGCAAACGGTGCCACAATCAGCGATGCCTGCCGGGCCGCCAAGCGTTACATGGTGGACTGGTTCGGCTCGCCAACCTGAGCGGCGGCTGAACGAAGCATTCATCATTCATTAAGTGGCGCGGCGTTGAGATGTCTCCCAAGTTGGGGTGAGTTGGGGACAGCCATGAGACCTGCGATCGCCTTCGGCATCCTGGTGTTATCCACCGCGATGTTTACTCAGTCCGCACAAGCCGGTGAAGGGCGTGTATCGGAGGCGGCACCGTCGCTCGATAAGGGGCGTGTGGCCAACTACACCCGCACGGCACCCGAAGCGACGACCAGCACCAAGTCGACTAACGCGAAGGCGCACACCAACGCCAAGGCGACCCAGCCTAAATCGCGCCGCCTTCCATCCGAAGCGAAGTCCAGTCGCGCGGACTTGTTTTACATATATGACGCGGGCAGCCAGCTCCGCATCGACCGCGACCAGGACGGCTATCGCAGCGAATTCCAGATCCGTTTCGACGCCGACTCGCTAGTCGGCGACGCGCTCGTTTACGCACGGCTGTATTTGCGTCGCGTGGGCGAGGTGGACTGGGAGCTGTATCACACCACCGACGACTTCTGGATCTACGGCGAATCCGACAGCGACGACTACTACGTCACGACGACGTTGAACGACGGCTTCCCCACCAGCGAATACGACGTGCTCATCGATCTGTACGAAGTCGGCTCCAGCGGCATTGTCGCCACCCTGGACGCAAACGACGATGTCGATCTGTTGGATCTGCCGCTGGAAGAAACTGGCCTCGACTTGCCGATTGAGCTTCCTGGTTATCACATCGGCAACGTGAGCACGACGTTGCTCATCGACTCCGACGGCGACAATAACTATTCGCGCTTCCGCATCACCTTCGATCCGGACGCGGACTTCGACGGCACCTATGTGTACGCCAAATTCTGGGTACGCGCCCAGGGCGGCGAGTGGATCGAGGAACATGTCTCGGAAGATTTCCTGGTCGACTCCAGTGGCACCGACGATGTTTACAGCCTGACCGCCGATTGGGTCAGCGGCTACCCCACGGCCTATTACGATGTGCAGATCGACTTGCACGATGCGGCGACGGGCGCACTGGTGGCGTCGGCAGGCAGCGAACGTCCGGAGCTCTCACGCATTCCGTTGGAAGATCAGGCGCGCGACACGCGAGTCAATCCGCCGAGCCCCGGTGGTGGCGGTGGCGATACCACTTCGCGTGAACGAGGCGGTGGTGCGGTGACGATCTGGTTGCTGCTGGCAATGGGACTGCTGGCGGCGGCGCGAAAATTCAGCGCCGCTCGATCGCGGTCGCGGTGATTCCGGTTGGATGAATTTTGTATTCCATCAGCCCGCGATGTGTTTCGACGAGCGAATCATGTGGCGCACCTGACGGGCATTCGATCGTGACCCACTGATCCAGTTGGCGCGGCTTGCCGCGCCTCGTTTCGGAATAGGCAAGCAGCATCGTGAGCGAGCCGTCGTCGTATAACGTCGGTATAGCCTCAACCCGCAGTCCGCTTGCCGCCTGAAAATCGAACTTTTCTCGATTGGGCCCGGTGTGCTCGAAACGCACCGGCTCGCCGTTGACCGTCACAGTGAGCGTTGCTCGAATATCTTCCTGCGCCGGGACGCGTCGACGAATGATCCCAAGGTAATTTGTTTCCGGCGTCGCCGGTACTTGGGGCGGCAATCCCACCTCGGCGCGAGTCTGCTCGATACTACGGCGCCAGCTTTGCGACGTCTCGGCATGAGAACGTTTCAACGCGTCGAATTGTTCGGGTGTTAGAAAACTCGCCGCCTCGGCTTCGATCCGGCTGCGCCATTGCTCTTCGAGACGAAAGTGATCTTCGTGTCGCGCCATGAAGATGAGTGCCTGGCTGCGCGGTGAATTTGCGACTTCGGGCGGCAGCGTTTGAAACGACGACGCGGCGAGCTGGTCCTTGCTGCCGTAACCCGAATTAAGATGGATCAGCTGTGCCAGTCGCCAGATTGCTTCGCCGCGAACTCGATGTTTCTCACCAAGCGCCGCGCTGAGCCGGCTGACATCGCGCGAAGCGGGCATGTGCCGATATTCGTCGAAGCGGCGGAACGCATGCTCGCCGAGCAGCTTCTCAAGCGCCGCTTCTTTCTCGGCTCCCACTCGATCCTGAATTTCCGGCGGATCTTCCTGTCCGCCCCGGAAATCCAGCCCTTGCCGGGCGAGCAAATCGTAAAGATCGCTTTCGGTTTTCGCGTCGAGTTGCAACACCTCGCCCAAGTTCGGGTACAGGTTTAGATACACCTCGCGCTGGCGCTGGAACCGCTCCGGCTCTGTTTCTATGCGCGGCGGTGGTTGCGGATCGGAAAGTGGGCCGACACTCGTTACATAACCGAAGAGCTTGGGTTCGTCCGGCCCGCTCTTCTGCGCGGCCATCGCCAGATCCGGGCGTTCGGCGCGCAGTCGCCAGACCACCAGGGTCACCACGCTCATCGCCGCCAGGAGCATCAATGCCGGCCGCATCCCTTCGCCCTCCGTTTGCGCCCGACGACATTGTGCGCAGGCCGGCGATGTTTGCAATCGTCTGATGCTATTCGGAGGCTACCGACTGGGCCCTGGCCCCGAGACGATCGATCTCCGGGACTCCCTCGAACAGCTGCTGCGCGACCTCGATGAGCGCTTTGGTTTCGGCTTGCGCGCCTCCTCCCTGCTCCTGAACGCGCCGTGCTATCACACCCGCCAGTCGCAATCGCACCGTGTGGTACTGAGGCCCTTCGCTTTCGCGGATCTTTGCCAACTGTTCGCGCAACATGTCGACTGAGAGATCGGTCCCGCGCTCCAGTGACTCCGAGAAATGCACGATGCGTTCGATTTCCTGACGTCGCGCCACGTAGCTGGGTTGGTTCGGGATCATCTCATCGGCGCGAGCCATCAATGCGATTGCCGAGGAGTAGTTGCCCTCGATCACAGCTCGTTCGGCGAGTCGCGCATACGCCTGTGCAATCGAGGCGGTCGCTTCCCGATAGATGGGATCGTCTTCGCCAGACAATTTCGTTTGCAAGTCGCGAAGCGAAGCAATGGCGTCGGGAATTTCGCCCGAGCGGGCCAGCGAGATCGTTCGTTCCTTGAGCTGAGTCACCGATAACTCACGCTGTGGCTTTGCCGGACGCGGCGGCTCGATCGGCGCGACTGCGGATGTTTCCTTTTCAACTGACGCCTTCGCTACTGACACTTCCGGCGCTTTCGCCACGTTGCTTTCTATCGGATTGCTATCGACCGAGGGCGCCGCCTGCGCAACAGCCTTCGCGAAGGCATCTGCTGTAGGGCTAGACAATTGCTCCGCTGCTGGAACAACCGGCGTCGGAGTTTGCAGATTGGCTTGCTTCGGCGCCGTGCCCGCACCGTCTGGGACCATCGTAACGAAATACACTGCCGCCGCTGCCGCGACGAGTAGCAGCGCACTGGCAGCGGCACCGACCAGAAGTGTGGTTACGCGACGCGCGGGCTCCAATTGTTTCAGAAATTCGGTGACCGATGGCGTGCGCTCTGCTCTCGAAAACGCGAGTGCATGTTGTAAAGCGCGCCACGTCTTCCGATGCACATTTTCAATCGGGATGAGCTTGGCTCCCTCACGCTGCGCAGTCACCGCTGTCCCGTAGCCGAATGGATGCCGGCCGGCGAGCAATTCGTAGGTCACACAAGCGAGCGCGAACACATCGTCTCGCGGATCCGCGGGCTGACCAAGCAACATCTCTGGGCTGGCATACGCCGGCGTGAGCGCGCGCAAGGAAGTCACGTCGAAGCGCGTCGTCCGCGATGTTCCATCCGCTGTTGGCAGGAATGCTCTGGCAATGCCGAAGTCCAGAACTTTGACCGTGCCGTCGAACGTTCGAATCACATTCGCGGGCTTGAAGTCGGAGTGAATGACTCCTTTCTTATGAGCATGCGCGAGCGCGGCGCCGGCGGAATGAATGATTCGCAACACTTCGGAGCGTGGCAGTCCGCGTCCTGCGCGACTCTCGATCAAAGAAAATAGTGAGGGGCCTTCCAGTAACTCCATCACTAGAAACACGGTGGAACCATCACGATCGAAATCGAACACGCTCGCGACGTTCGGATGCGCCAGCGACTGAGATTTCTTGGCTTCGCGCTGTAGCGCCTTGAAGGACTCCGCATGCTTGCGAAAGTCCTCGTTCAATACCTTCACGGCGACAAACGGATCACGATCCTGCGCCTCTTCCTTGCGAAGATCGCGCGCCTTGAACACCGTCCCCATCCCGCCTCGCCCAATCTCTTCTTCGAGAATGAAGCGTTCCTTCAGCACCGTCCCGAGCCCCACATCGATCGGCGGCACATCCGGCCACGACGCCTGCCCGCCGGTTACTCGGTTGCTCGCTATCGACATCGGCCGCAGTATCGTCAGCCCTTGACGATCGGTGTCGAGGTCACCGGGGAGGGAATGACGACTCGCGCGAATGGGCGCCCATGCGTCTTGTTGTTGTGCACCCTTTGTTTCGTCAGGACGATCGACATCGAACCCCGTGATTGTCTCTCGCAGTGCGCGATACGCCACTTCCCCGACCTTCCCAGCTCGCCAGGCCTGATCGACCAGCGACATGTTGTCCGGGATCGAATTGCGATCACGCGAAAGATCCGCGCGCAGCACGGTGAGCACTTCAGAAAGTGCAACATTGCCGGAGCAAAAAGCCGACAAAGTCGAGGGAAAAGCGCGCATCCCTGTTTGATCCGAGCGGACACGAAAGCGTCGCGGGAGGATCGAGACTACTCAGGGGCGGACTTTAGTCAATACATCTAAGGGGATGTCTCGGAAGGATTAGCATCGCTTAGGCGTGTTCGGAGGCATTTCGTCGTGCGCCACAAACAACGGACTGAACTTCGAGTCAGTTTGCTCAGGCACGTTTCGAATGTGTTCTCGGGCACTAGTTATTCGGCCATGAACCGGGCCTGTCGAGTTTTCGAAGCAGCGCTCCGTTAATAAGCTTCGAGCGTCGCTTAGCCTGCGCGATTGGTGATCAGAAAATGTATGGATGAGAGGGACAGCGAGCTGGTTGTAGCAGACGCTTCAGAGGCTTCGAACCTCATCAACTGCAGCCGCTGAACAGCGGCATCTTGAAAGTGGTGGCCAGGGACGGAATCGAACCATCGACACGCGGATTTTCAGTCCGCTGCTCTACCAACTGAGCTACCTGGCCATGCGGTGGGCCCGAACGAGAAGGTTGGGGCCTGGAGGCGGGCGCGTATTAGAGCGGGCAGCCGGCGGGGCGTCAAGGAAAAGCGTTCACGGCTGACGGGCGTGTTAGGGCGGTCGACAAAAGCGCACGGAAATGCCGGCATCAGCTGTCACGTTTACGGTTCTATACTCGCTCGCCTGACAGAGCTTCCCCGGCGCGGCTTTGGGGGTTAATCCCAGGGTTAACAGGGGTTTGCAACTTTTCGGTGCGGTCGGGCGTTGCTGACGGCGACTCCTTGGGAAAGGACGGCGCGAACGCTAAAGCCCATAGCAGTAAGGAGTCCACTTCATGGCAGCGGTGCAGCCGGCAGCCACCCCCGTCAAAGATCGATCGTCCGAGCCCCTGGCCTGTCGCTTCAGCCGCATTCGCGAGACCTCGATCGCGATCTGCAAGCCGTTGGAAGTGGAGGACTATGTCGTCCAGAGCATGCCGGACGCGAGCCCGGCGAAGTGGCACTTGGCGCATACCAGCTGGTTCTTCGAGCAATTCCTGCTCAAGCCTTCACTGCCGAACTACGCCCCTTTTCAGGCCGGGTTCGAGTTCCTGTTCAACTCCTATTATCAGGCCGTCGGCCCCATGCATCAGCGGCCGGAACGCGGGTTGCTGACTCGGCCGACCGTGAAAGAAGTGTTCGCGTATCGCGAGCATGTCGACGAGGCGATGCTGAAGCTGCTCGACCTGCGAGGCGAGGACGACGGGCAGCTGAAGCCGCTGGTGAAGCTCGGGCTGAATCACGAGCAGCAACACCAAGAGCTGATGTTCACGGACATCAAGCACCTGTTCTCACGCAACCCGCTCCTACCCGCCTACACGACCAAGCCGGCACCCGCGAGTGAAGTGCGCACCTCCGCGCCGCTGCAGTTCCTGAACTTCGACGGCGGGGTGCGAGAGATCGGCGCCACCGGCAAGCACTTTTGTTTCGACAACGAGACCCCACGTCATCGTACGTTGGTCGAGCCGTACGCACTGGGCGATCGGCTGGTCACCAATGGCGAGTATCTGGAGTTCGTGCGCGATGGTGGCTATCGCCGCGCCGAGTTCTGGTTGTCGGATGCCTGGAGCACGATCAACCAGGAAGGTTGGACGCGTCCGTTCTATTGGGCGCCGTCGCTCGATGCCGAGTTCACGCTGCGTGGCTTGCAGCCGCTCGACGAACATGCGCCGGTTTGCCATCTTAGTTTTTACGAGGCCGATGCGTTCGCGCGCTGGGCGAAGGCTCGTCTGCCGACTGAAGCGGAGTGGGAACTGGCGGCGGAGTCCCTCCCCGTTCGCGGCAATTTGTTACGAACCGAAGCGCTACGTCCGCTGCCGGCGGGCGATCAGCCGGGGTTGAAACAAATGTTCGGTGATGTTTGGGAATGGACTGCCTCGCCCTATGTCGCCTATCCGGGGTATCGTCCGGTGGCCGGCGCGCTCGGCGAGTACAACGGTAAATTCATGTGCAACCAATTGGTCCTGCGCGGCGGCTCGTGCGTTACGCCTGCAGATCACGTGCGCGCTACGTATCGAAACTTCTTCTATCCGCAAGCGCGTTGGCAATTCATGGGCGTGCGCCTGGCGCGCGACCTGTAATCCGATCAGCATTTATTTAGGAAAGGGTAATGGCGAAGAAACCCAACATCGTTCCGGCGAACACCACCGACGCGCTCACTGCCGACGTGCTCGAAGGCTTGAAAAAGGATCAGAAGGAACTGTCGCCGGTCTGGTTCTACGACGAGCTCGGCTCGTTCCTGTTCGACAACATCTGCGAACTCCCCGAGTACTACATCACTCGCACCGAGCTGCAAATCATGCACGGGCACGCGAACGAGATGGCACATGTCATCGGTCCCGAAGCCGCGCTCATTGAGTTCGGCAGCGGCACCAGCTTGAAGACCCGCTTGCTGCTCGATCGCCTGGAGAAGCCGCTGGCATATGTGCCCGTGGACATTTCGCGCGAGCATCTGTTCACCGCCGCGGGCGCGTTGGCGAAGGACTATCCGAATCTTCACATCGTGCCGGTGTGCGCGGACTTCACGCAGCCGTTCGAACTGCCGAACTTCATTCGCACCGCTCCTCGACGCGTCGTCTACTTTCCAGGCTCGACGATCGGCAATTTCGAACGCTCGCAGGCACGTGCCCTGCTCGTCCGCATGCGCGAGTTGGTCGGCAAGAACGGCGCCGTGTTGATCGGCATCGATCTACGCAAGGATCCGCAAGTGTTGGAGCGGGCCTATGCGGACGCCGCCGGAGTCACCGCTGAATTCAACATCAACGCGCTCCGTCATCTGAACCGCGAGCTGGGTTCGGACTTCGATCTTGACGCGTTCGATCACCTGGCCGTCTGGGTGGAAGACGACAGCCGGATCGAAATGCATCTGGTAAGCAAGCGCGATCAGGTCGTGCAGATTGGCAGCGAGAAAATCCGCTTCGAACGCGGCGAACACTTGCGCACCGAGTACTGTCACAAATACACGCTCGACACCTCCAACGAGCTCGCCGCCACGGCGGGGCTGGCCGTCAAGCGTGTATGGACGGACGTGAACAAGATGTTCAGCGTGCAACTGCTCGAACCGGCGCGCTTGCAGTAGCAACCCGGCGCACCCTTGCGGAGTTGAGCCGCAAGGCAAAGCGACGTATGGTTTCTCGTCATGCCGCCGGATTCCGCTGTGCGCACTGACGGGCCGGGCTGGGCACTGTTCCTCGATGTCGACGGCACGCTGTTGGAGCTAGCCGAGACCCCGCAGGGAGTGCACGTGTCCGCCGCCCTCAAACAATTGCTCGAAGCCGTCCGCTGGCGCCTCGATGGGGCGCTGGCGCTCGTGAGCGGGCGCAGTCTCGCCAGTATCGATCAGCTGTTCTCACCGCTTCGCTTCATCGCCTCCGGCGTCCACGGCTGCGAACGACGTGCAGCCGATGGCGTTGCCGTGAGGCCCGAAGTCGACGCGGCGATGATCGCGCGAGTCCGCAACGACCTGGCCGATTTCGTGCGCAGTCACGAAGGTTTGTTGTTGGAAGACAAACACTACGCGGTGGCCGTGCACTATCGTCGTGCACCTCTCCTCGAAGACGAGGTTTATCGCATCATGGAGCAGATGCGTACGTATCTCGGCCCGACGTTTGCTTTGCAAGCCGGCAAGAGCGTCGTGGAATTGCGGCCGGGCGAATGGAGCAAAGGGACTTCGATCACGTCCTTCATGCAGGAGGCGCCGTTCGCGGGACGCACGCCTGTTTTCGTCGGCGACGATGTCACCGATGAAGACGCCTTCGAGGTCGTCAATGCGATGCATGGAATTTCCGTCAAGGTGGGCTCCCCGGATGTCGTGACCATTGCGCGGCATCGGCTCAGCAGCGTCAGCGAAGTGTTGCGCTGGTTGCAAACGGTGCCTCCGGTGAATCTGCCGCAATCCACAAGCTGACGCTCGACGCAACCACGGACGGTCTTGAGCGTTACGCTGTCATGACGACGTTTGAATTTCCTTTCGGGATGGAAGAGGAATACTTCCTGGTCGATGCATCGAGCGGTGCGTTGGGCACGCCAGCGCTCGACGATCTCATGCGGGACGCACGCACCAAGCTCGGCGACATCGTCACGTCCGAGTTGCTGCAATCTCAGATCGAGATCGCCTCGCCCATTCTGCACAGTCACGACGAAGCTCGCGAGGTCATGTTTCGCACCCGGCGTGGGTTGAGTGAGGTCGTGGCGGAGCATGGATTGAATATCGTTGCGGCCAGCACGCATCCGCTGGGGATCTGGCAGGATCAGCTGATCACGGAGAAGCGGCGCTACGACAAGCTGGTGTCGGATTTTCGCATCGTCAGTCAGCGCAATCTGGTATGCGGGCTGCACATTCATGTCGCGATTCCCGAAGGTGTCGATCGCGTCGAGCTCATGAATCGAGCCATGCATTGGCTGCCGGTGTTTCTCGCGCTGAGCACGTCGTCGCCGTTCTGGAATCACCGTGTAACTGGGCTGCTGAGTTATCGACAGGCGCTCTACGACGAGTGGCCTCGCAGCGGCATTCCGGACTTCTTTCTCGACGAGGCGGATTATCAGGCGTTCGTCGATCGCATGCAGGCGGCAGGGGCGATCGCAGACTCGTCCAACCTGTGGTGGGCCATTCGGCCCGCGCTCCGATTCCCGACGCTCGAACTGCGGATCGCGGATGTTTGTACGCGGTTGGAGGATGCGCTCGCTATCGCGGCGCTGTATCGATGTTTGATTGCTACGCTGGTTGAGAAGCCGGAGATGGGGAAGGTGCGGAGCACGCATACGCGAAGGCTCATCGATGAGAATCGATGGCGCGCCAAGCGGGATGGGATCAAGGCGGAGTTTATATTCGAGACTTCGAATGAAGTTGTGCCTTTGGCCGGAGTCGTGGGCGATATGCTCGGTCAGTGCCGAGAGCAGATCGATCGATTGGATAGCGCTGCCGCGCTGAAGCCGCTGGAGCGTATTCTGGCTGAGGGCACGAGCGCGCATCAGCAGTTGAAGGTTTATAACGAGAGTCGCGCGGCGGGGGATGAGAATCCGCAGGCGCTCGGTAAGGTTATTGAGTGGCTGAGGGCGACTACGCTTGCTGCGCCCGGGTAGAGTCGATGGCGCGTGCCGCTTCGCGGGCGATGGCGAGCTCCTCGTCGGCGCGGACGGCGAGCAAACGAACGCGGCTGGAGTCGTGGCTGATCAGCTCGATGGCCCGATCAGCACTCAGCTTGACCGCGTTGTTACGTGACTCTTCGAGCGCGATGCCCAGGAATTCGAGACGCTCAACAGAGCGCATGCGAATCAAAGCACTGTGCTCGCCGACACCTCCAGTAAACGCGATGACGTCGACACCACCCATCGCGGCCGCGTAGGCGCCGATGTACTTCCGTATTCGGTACGCATAGAGCGCGATAGCGCGACGACAATCTTCATCACCCGCGCTCGCCCGTTTCTCGATCTCGCGCATGTCATTGCTGCCGGTCAGGCCTTTCAAGCCGGAGCGTTTGTTCAAGAGCTCGTCGAGACGATCGACGTCAAACGCGCCCGACCGCAACAACTGTAACAACACGCCAGGATCCACATCGCCAGCGCGCGTCCCCATGATGAGCCCTTCGAGCGGCGTCATGCCCATGCTCGTATCGACACTGCGCCCACCCTCAATCGCAGTGACGCTCGCGCCATTCCCAAGGTGGCAGCAAACAATCCGCAGCCGATCGTCTTTCAGATAAGCCGCAACGCTGCTCGCCACATGCGCATGGTTGATCCCGTGAAACCCAAAGCGCCGAATGCCAAACCGTTCTCGAACATCCCTGGCGAGCGCGTACTCACGCGCGCACTCGGGCAGCGTCGCGTGAAAGGCAGTATCGAACACGCCCACATGAGGAACATCAGGCAGGGACTGTCGAGCCTGATAGATCGCCGCCACAGCCGGCGGGTTGTGTAAAGGCGCTAACGCGCTGAGCCGGTCGATCTCGTTCAGCACGGCATCGTCGAGCAGCGTCGCGGTGTGAAATTTCTCTCCACCGTGAACCACTCGATGAGCGACGGCCTCAGGCGGGTGAGACGACGTCACACGCCGATACTCGTCCAACACGTGCGCCACCGCCGACTGCAGGTCGGCCGCCGAGCCGATCTCCTCGACACGCAGCTCGTGCAAACGCTGCCCGGTCGCCGCATCGATCAGGGCGCTTTTGACGGAGGAACTGCCGCAATTCAGGGCGAGCACACGCATGCCGGAAAAATACCACCACTGCGACGACGCTTGTACACTGCGTTGTCTTCAATCGGAGGCTCGCATGCATCGTTCCGCCCGCATCACAAAAATAGTTTGCAGCGCTCTGGCCGTCGTCGCCGTTCCGGCGCTCGCGGACACTTCGAAGATCGACGCAGCCGCCAAGGCCGTCGAGCCGCACGTCATCGAATGGCGTCGTCACCTGCACTCCAATCCCGAGCTGAGCAATCGCGAAGTCAAAACTGCCGACTTCATCGCGAAGCGACTACGCGCCATGGGTTTGGAGGTGAAGACGGGTATCGGCGTCACCGGCGTCGCCGCACTGATCAAGGGCGGCAAACCGGGCCGCACCATCGGGCTACGCGCCGACATAGACGCACTACCCGTGACCGAGCAAACCGACGTTCCGTTCAAGTCCACCGTGACGAGCGAATTCCGCGGCGAGAAAGTCGGTGTGATGCACGCCTGCGGTCACGACAGCCACGTCGCGATCCTGCTGGGCGTTGCCGAAGCATTGGTGAAAATGAAGCACACGCTGCCCGGCCAGGTGCTGCTGGTGTTTCAGCCCGCCGAGGAAGGCCCGCCCGAAGGCGAGGAAGGCGGCGCGAAACTGATGCTCAAGCAAGGCCTGTTCGACATCGCCAAGCCCGACGCGATGATCGGCCTGCATGTGATGGCTTCGCTCAACAGCGGCGAGATCGGCTACAAGCCGGGCCCGCTGATGGCCGGAGCGGATGCATTCTCCATCAAAGTCACCGGCATTCAAACGCACGGTTCCCGGCCATGGGCCGGCGTCGATCCGATCGTCGCGTCCGGGCAGATCCTCACCGGACTGCAGACTATCGTGTCGCGTCAGCTCGATATCACACACCTGCCGGCGGTCATCACCATCGGCGCGATCAAAGGCGGCATTCGTTTCAACATCATTCCCGACTCGGTGGAGATGATCGGCACGATCCGCTCGTTCGATCGCGACATGCGCCTCGACATCATCAATCGCGTTCGCACCACGGCGAGCAACATCGCCGAAGCCAGCGGCGCCAAAGCCGAACTGACGATGAATCCCAATGTGGAACTGCCGCCGGTGATCAACGACGCCGAGTTGACACAACGCGCGCTGCCGATCTTCGAGCAGCTGGTCGGCAAGGACAAAGTCAAATTGATCGGCCTGCAGACGGTCGCCGACGATTTCTCGTTCTTCGCAGCGCAGGCGCAGGTGCCGTCGCTGTATTTCTGGGTCGGCATCACGCCGCCGGGCAAAGATCCGGCGACCACGCCGTTCAATCACTCGCCGTTGTTCTATCTCGACGAAGCCGGGCTGATCACCGGCATCCGCGCCATGCTCGCGGTAACAACGGACTTGCTAGCCAAATGAGTCGTCGCTGACGCGGCTCGAAAGTGCGAGCCGCGTCACAATTTCCCACCCCTCGCACTGTCGCTTTTCGATAACGCGACACCCGCAACTTGCCGCCGTCGCCGGCAGTGAATGTACTTCGCGTCGCGGTACTTCCGGTTACCGCTATCGGTGGTTTTCTCGAAGCCAAAGTTGACGGGCGTCGCATCTGCAGCGTCTCAACGGGGCCAAAAGATCCAGTTTGGGGCACGGATGCCGTTGACCCGTTCAGGCCGCCGCACGGAGTGGCGATGAAACAATCAAAACATCTACTCGCTGTCATCGCTGGGCAGAGCTCGGTCGTCGCCATCCTCGTGTTGGTATTGACGCTCGCCGTCGCGGGCGCGCCGATCCTGCAGCAGAAGAAGGTGATGGCGGAGAACATCGGCACCGAGGTGGCGATCACCAAGGCCTATGCGCTTTCGGAAGCGCTGCTCGCCCATGCGGGCGGCAAGTCGCTGGACACGTTCAATCCTGCTTTCAATGCGCGTCATTTCCAGGGCGCGCTCGAAGCGAGCGCCGCAGCTCCTAAGGACACAATCGGTGCCGCCGCGATCGGCGAGCTGCGTGCTCACGCTGGCACTCCGTTCATCCTCTTTCGCGACGTTGCGGGAACGAAGCATTTGTTCTACGGCGTTTCCGATCGTGCCGGCGGTGCGCTGCTGATCGACCTGACGATGGAACGCGAGCAGGCGACGATCGGTCGTTTCTTCGGCCAATCGTATCTGTCGTCGAGCACGCTCGGCTATCTGCTGGTGGGATTGTTACTGGTCGCCGTGCTGGGGCTGCGCTATTACCTGCGTGAGCTCGTTGCCCTGCCGGCCGAGCAACGTCGCAACATCGTGCTCAAAGGGCTGAACGATCAAAGCGTCGGCCGGCGTAATCTGTTGCCCTATCTGGTCGGCATCTGCGCGCTCGTGTTCGCCGCCGATCTCACCAACGTCATGGATTCGGCGATCGGCATCGGTTATCTGCTCGCCGTCATTCTCGCGCTGTCCTCGAATCGTCACTGGCACGTCTCCGCGGTCGCGACGCTGAGCGCCATCGGCTTGCTGATCTCGCCGATCGTGTCGCCTTATCACGAAGGTTGGTGGGCATTCCTGGAAAGTCATGCCGTCGCGATCTTCGCAATCTTCGTCACCGCGTTCTTCGGCTCGGCGAACTTACGTAAGTCGCACGCTGAAACTTTGGCATTGGCGGAAGCCATGCGCTCACGCAACGAGACGGAAGCGCTGCGCTCGGCACTGAAACGCGCAGAGGCCGCCGAGGGCGACAACTACCGCATGATCGATCGCATGCGCATGGCGAACGAATCTGCCGGCCTGTCGGTGTGGGAATGGGACATCAAGACCGACACCGTGGTCATCGACGAAGGTGGCCCGCTGATCGAACGCGTCGGCGGCCTGAGCCAATTCACCTGCTCCGAATACGTCGAAAAATTCATCCATCCGGACGAGCGGCAGAACTGGCAGGACATGTATCGCCAGGCGATGCAAGACGGCAGCAACTCGGTCGCGCAGCGCTATCGCGTTATCGATGCCAACGGCCAGATACGTCACATTCAATTCCACGGCAGCATCCTGCGCGAGGACGGGCAAGCGGTCGGCGTGCTCGGCATCGACTGGGATGTCACGAAGGAAGAAGAAGGCAAGCTTGAGATTGCACGCCAGGCGGCCGAGCTGAAAGAAGCGCAGGAACGTTTCCAACGCGCCGTGTCGGGTACGCAAGACGCGTTGTTCGAATTCAACTTGCAGACCGGCGAGATCTGGCATTCGCCACGCTTCCGCGAAATGCTTGGTTACGACGGCAGTGAGACCGGCAACGAAGGTCGGCCGGAAGCGTTCGTTCACCCGGATGACGGCGCAATCGTCGGCAAGGCGATGAGCGATCACTTGCAACGCGGCGTGCCGTACGACATCGAATATCGCTTGCGCAAGAAAGACGGCGACTGGTTGTGGGTGCGATCGCGCGCCACCGCCGAGCGCGATGCGGAGAATTTGCCGGCGTGGTTGGCCGGTTCGCTCCATGACATCACCGAAGAACGCGCTGCTCGCGTAGCGATGGAACGCGCCACCCAGCAGGCGGAAGAAGCGAGCCGCGCCAAGAGCACGTTCCTCGCCACGATGAGTCACGAAATTCGCACGCCGATGAACGGCATCATCGGCATGACCGGTCTGTTGCTGGATACGGGCTTGGATCGCGTACAACGCGACTACGCCGAAACCATTCGCGCCAGTGCCGATTCGTTGCTGACCATTCTCAACGACATCCTCGACTTCTCGAAGATCGAAGCCAACAAGCTCGACATCGAAAACCTGGAGCTCGACATGCGCTCCAACGTCGACGACGTCGGTTCCATCATGGCGTTCCAAGCCGCGGCCAAGAGCCTCGAACTCGTGGTCAACGTGCGGCCGGAAGTGCCGGAGCGCGTGCTCGGCGATCCGCAGCGCATTCGCCAATGTTTGCTGAACCTGGTGGGTAACGCCATCAAGTTCACCCAGACCGGCGAAGTCGTGCTGGAAGTTTGTTTGCTCGGACGACAGAACGGTCGCGCGTTGGTGCACTTCGAAGTGCGCGACACCGGCATCGGCATCCCGCCCGAGTCGCTCAACGGATTGTTCCAACCGTTCACTCAAGCGGACTCGTCGACGACGCGTCGCTTCGGAGGCACCGGCCTGGGTCTGTCGATCGTGCGCAAGCTGGTCGAAATGATGGGCGGCCAGACCGGCGCGCAGAGCGAAGTCGGCAAGGGCTCGACGTTCTGGTTCACGCTGCCGCTGGAAGAAATCTCGGCCGAGTTCGCAACGCCATCGGTGCTGCCGCCGCCGGATTTCGGCCGACGTATTCTGTTGGTGGACGACAACGAGACCAATCGACGCGTGCTGTCGAGCCAGATGACTCATGCCGGTTACAGCGTCGAGACAGCAGAGAATGCCGAGCAGGCGCTGCTGATCCTGCGCTCGGGCAGTGGTCCGTTCGATGTCGTCGTGCTCGACTATCAAATGCCCGACATGGATGGCGCGATGCTGGGCGAGCACATTATGCAGTCGCGCGACATTGCTCCGACGCGCCTGATGCTGCTGACCTCGCTCGATCGCTCCGGCGACATGCAACGATTTGCAGACATCGGCTTCTCCGCGTATCTCACCAAGCCGGTACGCACGCGCGAGCTGCTCGATTGTTTGAATCGCGCGTTGTCGCATCAAGCGGAAACCTGGCACATGCACAGCCAGCCGATCATCACTCGCGGCACGCTGGTGGCGAACGAGGTCAAGCGCGCTTACACCGGCCGCGTGCTGTTGGTCGAAGACAATGCAATCAATCAGCGCGTCGCCCGTCGCTTCCTGGAGCGCCTGGGCTGCGAAGTTCAGGTAGTCGGCGACGGCAAGCAAGCGGTCGATGCGTTCCAGCGCAACTCGTACGGCTTCATTCTCATGGACATGCAGATGCCGGTGATGGACGGCGTCGAAGCCACGCAACGCATTCGTGAGATCGAAGCTGGCGCTCGTCACACGCCGATCGTCGCACTGACGGCGAACGCGATGATGGGCACGCTGGAGCGCTGTCTCGGTGCCGGCATGGACGACTATCTCACCAAGCCGCTGGATATCTCACGTCTGCAGGACGTGCTGGACCGCTTCATGGAAGCGGCTCCGAGCGCCACTCGCCAGCGCATCGAGGAGCAGGCGAACGACTCGGACAATTCGCTCAAGTCGCGGCTGCGCGAGATTGCCGACGGCGACGAGGATTTCATGGCCGAGCTCGTCAGTGCCTTCGTCATGAGCGGTGAGGAAGCGATTCTGGAAATGCGCGCCGCCGCGCATCGACACGACCTGGATCAACTCGCCCGGGCCGCGCACAAGCTCAAGGGCGCGAGCAACAACCTGCACGTCGATCGACTGAGCTTGTTGACTGCAGATGTCGAAGCGCGTGCCAAGGCCGGCGGTCGCAACGAGTGGAGCGAAGAGTTGAAGATGATCTCGGCGGAGTTCGAGCGCGTCTCGGAGCACATGCGCTCGATAGTCGGTGAGGGTGGGCGCCTTTCCGGGGCGGCTTAACGCCGCGCCGGACCGCCCGAACGACAGTACACGGACGTACTGGCTGGCTGACGCTCCAGGGACGGCTGCTTGAGATGACCTACTCTGCCGGCACGAATTCCTTCGGCTTGTCCGAGCCGCCGCCGAAAAAGAACTTTTCCATTTCGGCCACCAGGAACTTGCGTGCCTTGGGCTCGATGGGCGTCAAGCGGTATTCGTTCAGCAGCATGGTCTGGTGTTTCAACCAGCGCTGCCACGCTTCCTTGGAAACATTCTCGTAGATCCGCTGGCCGAGCTCGCCGGGATACGGCGCATAGTCGAGCCCTTCGGCTTCGACGCCCAACACTACGCATTTCACCATTCTGGCCATGATTAGTCTCTCAATCGAAGCGTAAATCGGCCAAGCCGCGAATCAGATCGACCGCGGGCTTTGCCAAACCGATCTTCGCGGGTTGTTTCGCATCGTACCAGCAGTAACGCTCCGCATCGGCAACCGCGAGCAGTTCGCGAACATGCCGGCCGACGATGGGCTGCAACGTCAGATCGAAGTGAGTAAACGAATGTGAGTACGCCGGCAGCGCTTGCGTGAGCATGGGCTCGCCGGCACTGTGCTGTTCCATCCAGGCGAGCGCCGCGTCGTGCGCATCGAACTGAGGAAACGTCCACAGCCCGCCCCAAATACCAGTCGGCGGACGTCGTTCGAGCAACACGGCGCCGTCGGGACGACGCAGAATCGCTGCAAACGCCGTGCGGGACGGACGTTCCTTGCGCGGCTTCGGCGTAGGCAACACCGCCTGCATTCCTTCACGACGAGCAACGCAGCTGTCGTGCATGGGACAGACGACGCACAACGGTCGTGATCGCACGCAAACCGTCGCGCCGAGATCCATGATGGCTTGCGTGTAGTCGGCGACTCGATCTGCCGGTGTGCACGCATCGGCGAGCGCCCACAACTGCCGCTCCACCGCGGTTTCGCCAGGAAAGCCCTGGACACCAAAGTATCTCGTCAGCACTCGCTTGACGTTGCCGTCCAGGATCGGATGCCGCTGCGCTTTGGAAATCGCCAGGATCGCGCCGGCCGTGGAACGACCGATGCCCGGCAATGCCTGCACCGCTTCCAACGTGGCGGGAAACTCTCCGGCATGCTCGGACACGATCAGTCGCGCAGCCTTCAGCAGGTTGCGAGCTCGTGCGTAATAACCCAACCCTGTCCACAGATGCAGAACTTCGTCGTCGGCTGCGGCGGCGAGCGCCTGCAGGTCGGGAAAGCGCTGCATGAACCGCTCATAATACGGAATCACCGTCGCCACCTGGGTCTGTTGCAACATGATTTCCGAGACCCAGACTCGATACGGCGAGATCTGTTGTTGCCAGGGCAGATGTTTGCGGCCCGACACGTCGAACCAGCGAAGCAAAGCGGCGGCGAATTCGTTACCCGCGACGGCGGCTGACGCGAGCGGGATATTCATGTCGTGGGCAAAAGTTGCGGCCATGGGCACATGATGCCACGCCTGCGACTATCTTGGTCTGCCCTGCGAGACACCGACCAAAGTCGTGCTGAATTCACACTAAAGGGAGCATCGCTGTCCGGCGTGCGCAGCAGTATGCTTTGCGCAGGCAGTCCCTATTCGAGGCCCTCCCATGAGATCTCACCAAGGAACGATGCATCGGTCGGCGCTCACCGCGTGTGCATTGATGCTCGCTGGCGTTGCACACGCAGTCGCACCGGATGCGCCGGTCAACGACTTCGCGCTGCTCGATCAGAACGGCAAGTTTCATCATCTTTATTATTTGTCGGACGCCAAAGCCGTCGTGCTCATGGCACACGACAACGAGTGTGCCGCGACTGCTGGCGCCGTTGCCGACCTCGAACATACCAAGGAAACGTTCGCCGACCGCGGTGTCGAGTTCTTGATGATCAACGTCGACGACTCGCGGCAATCGGTGGCTGCGCAGATCAAACAAACCGGCACGTCGATTCCCGTGTTGGTCGACGAGATGCAGCTGGTCGGCCCATCGCTGCAATTACAGCGCGCCGGCGAAGTGCTCGTGATCGATCCCAAAGGTTGGAAGGTCGCATATCGCGGTCCGCTCGCAAGGAAATCAGGCAATGCGTTGCTTACCGGCGCGCTCGACGCCGTGCTCGCGGGCAAGCCTGTCAAATCATCGAAGGTGGCTGCGAAAGGTTGCGCGCTGAAAGTCGGCACCCAACAACGCAATCAAGCGGGCAAGAACATTTCCTATGCGCAACAGATCGCGCCGCTGCTCGCGGACAACTGCGTGACTTGTCATCGCACCGGTGGCATCGGCCCGTTCCCGATGAGCAGCCATGCGATCGTGCAGGGTTTCTCGCCGATGATTCGCGAAGTGATCCTCACGCGCCGCATGCCACCCTGGCACGCCGATCCTCATGTCGGCACGTTTGAAGGTGCGCGCTCGCTGACGAAAGAACAGGCGCAAACACTGGTTCACTGGATCGAAGCCGGCTCACCGCGCGGCGATGGTCCGGATCCGCTCGCAGCGCTGAATAAACAATGGCCCGAGTGGGTGTTCGGCGAGCCCGACCTGGTCGTGAAGGTTCCCGCGTACGACGTGCCCGCGACTGGCACCGTCGACTACCAGCGCTATACGATCCCAAACAACACCGGCCGCGATATTTGGATCCGCGCGAGCGACACGCTCCCAGGAGATCGCAGCGTCGTACATCACGTGCTGGTCGGCGTCTACGATCCCAAGCTGCCGGATCGTGAGCGCGCCGTTCGTGCGTCGAGCGGCGAGCTCGGCGCCTATGTGCCCGGCAATGGGCCCGTGATGTATCCGGAAGGAACCGGCGTGCTCGTGCCGAAGGACTGTAGCTTCGCGTTCCAGCTGCACTACACGACGTCAGGCAAAGCGAGTCGCGATGAAACGCGCGTGGGTTTCTATTTTTCGAAAGAACCACCGCAGTACGAATTCAAGACCGCGGTGATGTTCAAGCCGACGATCAAGATTCCCGCCAACACCAAGGCGTACACAGACTCGACCACATACGAGTTCCCGCGCGAAGTGATCGTCTATAGCCTCACGCCGCATGCTCACTATCGCGGCTCGGCATCCAACTTCGTTGCGCGTTATCCGGACGGTCGTGAGGAACTGTTGTTGTCGGTACCAAAGTACGACTTCAACTGGCAGACCACTTATTCGCTAGTGACACCGTTGCGCATACCGGCCGGCACTCGCATCGTGCACAGTACGACTTACGACAACTCGGCGCAGAATCCGGCCAACCCGGATCCGAACCGCGTCGTGCCGTGGGGTGAACAATCGTGGGATGAGATGCTTTACGGCGTGGTCCACTATCGCGAGGTCACGCCCGTCGGCACGCAGGTCTCGAAAGTGGCCGACAATAAATAAAGATCAGGGCGCGGCGGGCTTGGCCGGCTGCTGCGCCCTCTTCTCGACGTTCATGAACAGATCGCTGGTCTCGCTCTCCAGCAGCTTCAACATCATGCGCCGACCGCCGACGGCCGGCACCCAGAAGCCGGGCACCACATCGGTCACGTACTTCACGCGCGTCGTGCCGTGCAGGGTCGGCGACAGCTCGCTGCGAGTTTCGCTGGATTTCACATCACTGCGATTAGGATCGGCGATCGCAAGCATCACGTATCTGGATTCGAGCACTCGCTCGACGCGCGTCACATTCCGGCAAAACGGTCCGAAACACACCTTCACGGTGGTCTCCAGCAGCGCAACGTCGTGCTCCGGGCGCCCCAATATTTTCGCGCTCAGGATGCGATCATTCAGCTCCGGATACTCGGCGTAGTCGCGCAGCACTTCGTTGACGCGATCGATCGGCGCGTCCAGCGTCACCGTGAGCTCGTACTTGAAGTGCTTGTCGGAGTAGCGAGCTTCGCTGTGCTCGATGGTAAAGGCCGAGGCCGGCGCCGCCCACAACAGCAACGACGCCACCCAGCCCAGGCCGTCGCCGAACCGATTCACGAGCGGGCGCGACGGGAGATATGAAATTCGTGCATTCACATCCCCTTAGTCGCCCGCCGACGCATTTCGGTTTCCTGGTGCGCCACCTACAGCGATGGCTTACGGACTAAACGCGCTAGCGCTTGAACAGATCCTTGAGCTTGTCGCCAAGTTTTTCTTTCAACTTTTCCTCGGCCTTGTCTTTTTCCTTCTCCAGCCGCTGCTTGGCCTCACCCTTCAAGTAGCCCTGCAGATCCGGGCGCACCTTGGGATCGCTCAACGCGCCGGTGATCTTGACCGGAATCTGCGCATCCACCAGGTCCTGCTCCTGCGAGACATCGGCACCTTCGCGCGGGAACTTCATGACCGTGGTGATCAACCGATAGTCGAGCGTGCTCTTGGGCACATCGACGGTACCCTCTCCGGTCACTTTGAGGTACTGCATGGCCACGTTGAGATCCTTGTTGGTCAACACGCCGTTGTCCATCGCGCCACTGCCCGTCAGTGCAGTAAACGGCGTGCGCACCGGGCCGGCGGCACGCTCCGGAATCGGCTGTTGTTTCAGCACTGCACGGGCACGACGGATTTCATACCAGAGGTCCGCGCCTTCCAATGCACCGTCGGCGACTTTGAAGTCGATGTTGCCGTCGAGTGTCTTCATGACGTCGTCGGTGTTCTTGCCCGCGCCGGCCAGCTTGATGTTGGCCGTGCCTTTGCCGGACACGCGATCGGTCTCGAAGAAATCTTTGAACAGCGGTGCGAAATCGACGTTGGCGATGTGCTCGTCGAGCGTCACGCGTGCCACATCGCTCGTCGCATCGATACCGATATCGCCGCTGTAAGTGCCGCCATACATCGACGCTTCCGACGGATGAAAGCGCACCTTGCCGTCGCGTGCGTTCACACCAAGCCGCAGCTTGCTGAATTTCATATTGGCGAAGATCGCCTCACCCACCTGCAGCTGCCCACGAGCATTCAACGTACGCAGCATCTCCACCGGAATCGGCGTGGGCGGCTCATCCGCCGTCTTGGCGGCCGGCTTCTCCGCCGGCGGCGGCAAGTAACGATCGGCATTGATGCGATCGACGTTCAAATCGAAGCGCAGCGCCTTCGCGGTGAAGTCGGCGACGCCGAGCATGCCCTTCGCGGTCGTGTCGTCCAATTGCAAGACGATGTTGCCGACTTCGGCGGTCGATTTAGTCAGCGACACGGTGCCGGAGAAGCTCAGCTTCTGAAACACCTTGGGATCCGCGGTCGCGGGCAACGACACGCCGAGCTTCGGCAGCCACTCACGCAACGACACGGGATCGAGCTTGAGCGGGCCGGTCATCGTCGGCGCATCGAGAATCTCTTTACCGGTGAGCGCTCCGGTGATGTGACCGCCGGCCACGTCCAGATCGAGGCCGGTCAGCTCCATCGTCTGTGCGGCGAGATTGGCGTTGAAATCTTTTGCTTGCAGGGCGACCGGCACACCGCTGGCCGGGAAGCCTTCGCCCTTCCACGTCGTCTTCACCGTAAGTCCGTCGAGCCGATACAGCTCCTTGCCCACGTCGGCTGTGATTGCGTTGGCGCGAATCTGCACCGGGATGCCTTCTTTCGGATAACCCTGGCCGGTGAGCGTCACATCGATTTCAGGCTTCGCGAGTTGATGAGCGTTGCTCTTGAGGTCGGCGGTGACCTGGGTCGCGAACTTCACCTTGGCCGACAACGACGGTTCCTCGTCGAGAATGAAATCACTGGTGACATCGAACGGCTCGCCCGACGCGAGGCGGCCGGTCTTGAGATTGAAATCGCGCACCACGCGCTTGGTCTTGTCCTGACGATTTTCCATCGTCACCGCGGCGTCTTCGATTTCCAGCCCGGCGATGGTCGGTACTTCCATCGGCTGCTCGCCGGCCGGCGTGGGCTCGGCGGTTTCTTTTTGCTCGCCCAGGTCGGCCCAGTTGTTACGGCCCGTCTCGTCGGTGATGAGACGAATGCGAGCGCCGGCCAGGCGTACGTCGCCGACCTCGACCTTGCCGCGGATCAGGGGCAGCAAGCGCACGCCGACGCGCGCTTCCTGAATAGAAACGAACGGTTCGTCGCCGAAACCCGGGGCATCGCCCAGGCTGGCCGGGCCGGCCTTGAGCGCAAGCCACGGGAAAACCGTCAGGTGCAAGTCGCCGCTCAGCGTCAATTGCCGGCCGGTCTTGCTCTCGACCACCCGCTCGATGTCGTCGCGATAGTCGTTGGGGTCGACGAACAACACCACCAGCAGCAACGCGATCACGACCAGAGCGACCAGGCCGCCGACCACGATGCCCGCTATCTTCAATGCACGCATTACCGATCCTCGAATGTGCGCCAGTTCACACGCGCGATTCTAACAGTGCCCATCCGGTACGAGGTCACACTACAGCCGTCGGCGGCGCAGCTAAGACCCTCCCTGAAATTGCCCTCCGGACGCAAGCCTTCCTTGTTCGCGGCCGATACAGCTGATGTTCTGCGTCCCTTGAAATTTGTTCTCGAAACCGGCGCTTGCGGACGGTTTGAGCAGACAGGCTGACAGATGTTCGACTTGGTCACGTCTTTAACGAGCGTTGCGTTGGGCGCCCTGCTGGGCGCCGGCACGCTATGGATCCGGCGACGGATCCGTGGCGAGAGCCTCACCAACGACGCCGATCGCGATGTCAGCGCGCAACTGAGCCTCGCCACCGAAGCGGCCGGCATCGGCACATGGCGCATGAATCTCGCCACCGGCAAGATGATTGCGGACACAGCCGTGCAACACATCATGGGCGCCGAGAGCGACAGCATCGGGATGCACATGGTCCATCCCGACGACCTGGAGCGCTCCAAGCAGGCGCTGCAACGAGCGATCGACGACCCCGATGCCACCGTGTCTCTGCGCACGCGCATCGTGCGCCCCGACGGCCAGGTTCGACATCTACACACTCACTTCCGCAGACGCCGTTCGTCCGGCAAACCGCAGCGGGAGAACGAAGGCGAATTGCTCGGCGTGAGTCGCGACATCACCGAGGAAGTCGAGCGCATCGAGCAGCAGCGCGTGCTGGCCAGCCGCCTCAACATGGCCACCGAAGCGGCCGGCGTGTGCTGCTGGGAAACCGACATGCAGGCGCGTCGGTTCCTTTGGATCGAAAATCCGCTGCCGAATCTGATCGGCGCGCATGAACTCGGTTACTCGCTCGATCGGTATCGCGAGCGCATGGATCCGGACGATCGTGCCCAGATCGAGGTGACGGTCAAGAACGCGATCGACAACGGCCTGGACCGCGTTTCTTATCGTTATCGCATCCTGGGTCGCGGCGACAGGATCGTGTACGTGCAGACGCATGCCCAGGTGCAACGCTGCGACGACGGCAACATTCATATGTTCGGCGTCTCCTACGACGCGACCCCGGAAGTGGAAGCGGCCGAACAGCTGCGCCAGCAAGCGCAAATGCTCCGCGACGCCGAGCGCCGCTTGGAACGCGCCTCGCTGTCCAGCTCCGAAGGTCACTGGGAATTCGATATCGAACATCAGCGGGTGTGGTTCTCGTCGAGTCATCACACGCTGTTGGGTTACGCGGACGGCGAGCTGAATCACTCCCTCGAAAGCGCACAACGCAATGTGCATCCGGACGATCTGGAAACATTGAGCGCCGAGATCACGCGCCATCTGGAGACGGGCACGGTCTTCGACGTGGCGGTGCGCTTGCGCATGAAACACGGTGAGTATCGCTGGTTCCGTCATCGCGGCATGTCCGAACGCGACGAGCACGGCCGCCCGCGCTCCATTGCCGGCTCCATTCAAGACGTGCACGAGCAAAAGCTGGCCGAGGACGCATTACGTCTCGCCCAGCAACGATTCGAGCGCGCGATCAACGGCACGCAGGACGGACTGTGGGAAGTCGATGCGGACGGTACTGCCTGGTGCTCGCCGCGCGTTGCCGAGTTGCTCGGCTATGAGCCGCAGGAATTGCCCAGCAACTGCAACTTCCTCAAACATTTCCTGCATCCGGATGACGCGCAGGCGGTCGCCGAAGCGACGGCAATGCATTTCCAGAAAGCCTTGCCGTACGACGTCGAAATCCGTCTGCGCACGCGCTGTGGCGAGTATCGCTGGTATCGCGCTCGCGCGACGGCGGAACGCGACGAAGGCGGCAGGCCGCTGCGCTTGTCCGGTTCATTGCAAGACGTTACGGAATCCCGCTCGGCGCGCGAAGAGTTGTTACGCGCGACCGAAGCCGCCGAGTCGGCTAATCGCGCGAAGGGCGAATTCCTCGCGAACGTCAGTCATGAAATCCGCACGCCGATGAACGGCATCATCGGCATGACCGGCCTGCTGCTGGAAGGCCCGTTGAACCGCACGCAACGCGACTACGCCGACACGATTCGTTCCAGCGCCGATTCGTTGTTGATCGTGATCAATGACATCCTGGATTTCTCCAAGATCGAAGCCGGCAAGCTCGACATCGAGTCGCTGGAGCTGGATCTGCGCAACACGGTCGAGGAAGTCGCGGTGATGCTGGCGTTCCAGGCCGCCGCGAAAAATCTCGAACTGGTCGTGCATATCCATCCGAATGTTCCCAGCCGGGTGATCGGCGACCCGCAGCGCATTCGCCAATGTTTGATCAACCTGGTCAGCAACGCGATCAAGTTCACTCGCGAAGGCGAGATCGTCATGGAAGTGAGCAACGCGGACCTGGCCAACGGCAAGTCGCGTACTCGCTTCGAAGTTCGCGACACTGGCATCGGCATCGCGGCCGAGACATTGCAGAACCTGTTCCAGCCGTTCGTGCAGGCGGATTCCTCGACCACTCGTCACTTCGGCGGTACTGGCCTAGGTCTGTCCATCGTGCGTCGATTGGTACAGATGATGGGCGGCGACGTCGGTGCAAACAGCGAGTTGAAACGCGGCTCGCGTTTCTGGTTCACATTGCCGCTGGCGCCGTCTACGCAGGTCGTCGCGCCCACGCCAATCGTGGCGACGCGGTTGGGGCGCCGTATCCTGGTCGTGGACGACAACGAAACCAATCGTCGCGTCGTCGCCGGTCAATTGATGCACGCGGGCCTCGAAGTGAGCCTGGCAGGCGGCGGCATCGAAGCGATGGCACTGTTACATCATGCAGTTGTCGATCAGCGTCCGTACGAAGTCGTGCTCGCCGACCATCGCATGCACGATATGGACGGCGCGACCTTGGGCGAACGTATCAACGCCGATCCGCAGTTGTCACAAGCGCGCCTGGTGATGCTCACCTCGGTCGATCGCCATGGCGACATCCATCGATTTGCCTCGCTCGGCTTCGCTGCTTATTTGACCAAGCCGATTCGAGCGCGCGAGCTGCTTGAATGTATCGATCGAGTGTTGGCGCACGACTCGAAGCAGTGGCACATGCAGAGTCAGCCCATCGTGACTCGCAATCAGCTCACGGCGCAGGACACCCGTCGATACGCCGGCACCGTGCTGCTGGTCGAAGACAATCCGGTGAATCAAAAGGTGGCGGTGCGTTTCCTGGAGCGCATGGGCTGCAGCGTGCGTGTCGCCGACAACGGCGCCGAAGCTGTGCGTGCGTGCGAAGACAGTACGTTCGACATCATTTTGATGGACATGCAAATGCCGGTGATGGACGGCCTCACCGCGACCACCCGCATTCGCGAGCGCGAAACTGGCGACGGTCGCGAGAACGTGCCGATCGTGGCGCTGACAGCCAATGCGATGGCGAATCAGCTGGAACGCTGCATGGATGCCGGTATGAACGACTTCCTCACCAAGCCGTTGGAAATCCCGAAGCTGCACGAGATTCTGACCAAGTACGGATTACGCGCCTCGGGCGACGTGTCGCCGCCCCGTGCCGATGCCGACGACAACGATGTGCCTGTGGATCTGGCGCGGTTGAACGATCTCACCGAAGGCGATCCGGAGTTCGCGCAGGAGCTGGCGAGAACGTTCGTCGCGAGCGGCGAGCAAGCGCTTCATGAAGCGCGCGTCGCACTCGGTAATTTAGATCGCACGGCGCTGAGCCGCATCGCTCACAAGATCAAAGGCGCGAGCGCAAACATCCACGCCGAGCCGCTGCGAGCGTTAGCGCATACATTGGAAACGCAGGCTGCGAGCATGGATCAGCCGCGACTGCATGAGATGGTGGACAGCCTCGCGACCGAATTGGCGCGGGCGACGGACTTCCTGAATCGATACGCGCCGGTGCCGGCGGCGCAGGCCAGTTAAGGATACATGGATGTATCCTCGCCGCTGTAGGCGGCGAGCGAGAGGCAAAAGTCACGCCTTTTGCCGGCTCGCACGAGGGTCGTGGCAGGATGCCCGATCCCGAGTTTTAATCAATCCAGAGGGGTGGCGGTTACGCAGTTTCTGCCGGCCGCCTTGCTCGCATACACGCCAGCATCGCACTGGGCGATCAGTGCATCGAACGAGGCTCCCTTCGGGGTGGCATCGGTCCAGCCGGACGCGCCGAAGCTGGCCGATACCGACAGATCCAGCTCCTGCACTTTGAACGGCATGGCGCAGACGTGTTGTCGCAGTAGCTCGGCGCATTTAGCTGCGTTGTCTACATTCGTCTCCGGCAACACAATCACGAATTCCTCGCCGCCGTAACGCGCAACCCAATCGCTCTTGCGCAGGTGATTGCGCAGCGTGGTCACGAACCAGCGCAGCACTTCGTCGCCCGTCAGGTGACCGTGGGTATCGTTGATCTTCTTGAAGTGGTCGACGTCGCACATGATCGCCGACAAGCGCCGGTCGTAGCGCGAGGCGCGATCGATTTCGCGCGGCAGTTGTTCCATCAAGTAACGACGGTTGTAAGCGCCGGTCAGCGGGTCGGTGATCGACAGCCGACGGTTTTCCTCGTTCGCCGTGCGCAGCGAACGTTCCAGCGTGACGATGCGACGACCGGTGTTCAGGCGGGCGATCAGCTCAGGCTCGATCACCGGTTTGATCAGATAGTCGTCGGCGCCGGACTGCAGGCCGGTCACCAGGTGTTCGATGGCATCGCGCGAGGTGAGCAGGATGATGTACGTATAGCCCTGCTCTTTGGAACGCAGCGCCCGGCACAGGGAGATGCCATCCATTTCTGGCATTTCCCAATCGGTGATCATCAGCGGAAAGTCGCCCTCTTCGAGCTTGGCGAGGGCCTCGCGGCCGTTCGACGCCATCTCGACTTCATATCCGGCCCGCTTCAACAGGCGCGCCATGATCAGCCGCTGCGTCGCTTCGTCGTCGACGAGCAGGATGCGCCAGGCAGCCGGTGCAGCAGCAGTAGAGTTTGCGGTAGCAACCATCGGCGCAGATCGTAACCGTTGCCGAGAGTGTGGGCAAAGCACTGCGGCGGCATTCAATCACAATTGCGGGGAGCCCTTGTTCGGCTCGTGAGGGCCGCAATCCGTTGGAGACGCAAGTCGCCGTTGCCGAATCATCACGGTGCGGTAAGTCACATTTACCGTCGCGACTTCCGTCACATTCTGCTGCAGGTCTCCTTCGTCTGGTCGAAAGCGGCCCAGGCCCTTTCGACAATACCCGTCAAAGGCGTGACTTTTGACGGGCTATCGCTGACAGATCCCCACCGCGCCGTTCAGCGTCTTTACCCGCACGCGGCCAGCACCCTTGCCCTGGGTGAAACGCAGCTCGTTGCCGGGGCCGTATTCGCGGGCGCGCTGGGCCTTGGGGCCGAAGCAGTTGTCGATATCGCCGTTGAAAGTCTCGATGTCGAACTCGGCATCGATGTCGCCTTTGAAGGTGAAGCGCATATCGCCGTTGATGGCTTCGGCATCGATACGCGCTTCCTTACCTAACGCGGCCGTGAGATCGAGCGTGCCGTTGGTCGTCTTGATGCGAGCGCGGTCGAGACGATCCGCCACGCGGACATTCATGTCGCCGGACACGGTGTTCAGGTCCAGCTCCGGACCGACCTTGTCGAGCTGCACGTCGCCGCTGACGCTGGTGGCTCGCACCGAGCCTTTGCCGTCGAGACCGCGCGCGACGATATCGCCGCTGACGGTTTTCACTTCGAGATCGCCGGAGCCGAACTCAGTTTCAATGCCGCCACTCACGGCCTGCAATCGCTGCACACCACGCACGCCCTGGATGCGTTGATCGGCGCTGACGGTATTCACGTTCAGCGAGCTGTCGCGCGGAATTTTCACGATCAGGTCGCTCGATCCGGACGAGCCGCCCATTCTCGGCAATACCACTTTGATCAGCGTGCGCGCGCCTTCGGTTTTGAAGTCGAGCCGCTCCACGTTGCTGCCGAGATCGGCGTGGATCTGTATTTCCGAGCGATCCCAGCCGACCACTTCGACCGTGCCGGCGACGTTCACGATGTCCACGTCGCCTTTGGGATCGGCCGGCCCCGATTTGGTGACCTCTTCCGCGTGGGCTGTTCCCGCCGCGACAGCGACGATGGACAGCGCGACGCGCAGCGCCAGTGATATAGGGGTGCTCATAGATCGGTCCTCGCGGTGGCCGGAAGCGGCACGTCGCTGACATCTGCGAGCAGCTGCAGCTCGCGCTGGTAAGTGGACATCAACAGATCCTGCAGCAGCGGATCGGATGGGTGTTCGGCCAAAGTCTGGTTGATCTCGTTCGCGGCCTTTTGCAGGTCGGCGAGATTGCCCTGGAGCTTGAGGCGCGTCGCCGGCGGCAATGTTTTCAGGCGTTCCTCGAAGCGCTGATGCAGCTCCGAGCGCGCTTGCAGATATTCCGCGCCGAGCACTTCCGGCCCGAAGCTCACCGGCATCGCGTTCAATGCCGGCGTCGGCACGGGGTTGGCGGCCACCTGCACGGCGGGGTCTTGTTCCATCGAGTGCCGAGTGACGACAAACGTAGTGAAGGACGTCGCGAGCACAAGAAGCAGCCCCGCGGCCATTTGAAACCAACGCGTCGATGCGAAGTGCACGACGGGCGCGGCGTCGGTAACGATCGGCGTCTTGGCGATTTCGGCTTGAATGCCTTGCCACAGATCGCGCTCGGGCGGGACATCGCGCGGCACCGAGGCCAGCAGCTCGTCCAGGGACTTGGGTTTGTTACTCATCGTCCGCCTCCGACTCCAGGCCCATGCGCTCGCGCAGTAGCTTTCGACCGCGATGTAATTGCGCCTTGCAGGTGCCGACCGCGATCCCGAGCATCTCGGCAACTTCTTCGTGGCTGTAGCCATACACGGCCTGCAACACCACGACATGTCGCGCGCCCTCGGGCAATGTCGACAGCGCACGTTCCATATCCATCACTTCGCCGGCGTCGAGCTCCCTGGAGCCCTCGCTGGGTTCGGCCAGCGCGTTTTCGAGCGCATCCTCGTTCGATTCCGAACGAGTGCCGTGATTGCGGGCCTGGCTGAGCACTTCGTTCACCGCGATCCGGTGCAACCAGGTGCCGAAAGCACTGCGACCCTCGAAGGCCGCCAGGTTCCGCCAAGCTCTGATGAACGTCTGCTGCACGCAGTCCTCCGCTACATCCCGTCGCCGCGTCATCCGCAGGCACAGGCCCATGACTTTGCCGCTGTAGGCGCGATACAGGCGCTCGAACGCCCGCATATCGCCGCCCCGCGCGGCAGCTACCCAGCTCGCGTCGGAGTGCAGAGGGTCCACGGCCGGGACCGATTCGTTGGCGCCAGCGCCGTATTGCAAGTTCGCCTCTCTCACTCCGTTCGCGTTTGTAGGTTCGATGCGGGGGGTGGGGGGATGGTTTAAATGCACCCTTGGGGTGGGGTGTTTACCTGCGGGCAGCTTACCAGCCTCTTTGGTTCGCTCGCTGTCGCGGTTGCTTGTTGCGCTTCGCGGTTGGGTGTTGGGCTTCGCGGTGGAGGTGCGCTTCGCGGTGGCGCGGACGCGCGGGGCGCGCAGCCTGTCGGCTGAGCTGGGGTCGTAGGCCGGGGTCCCGGGAAACTCGCCAAGCGTCTTCCGCGTGTTCTGCATCGGCGTTCTGATGGTCGCCGCGCGATTTGCTCAGCGGCACCGTCCCGCTCCACTGCGCTTTCGTCGCGCTACCGCGCGACGCGCTGTTCCGCGTAGCCGTCGTTGTAGCGGCGAACGTGCAATGGTTAGCTCGACTGAACTTGGGCGGCATCGTCACTAGGGTTGGCGAACTTCCCGGGACCCCGGCCTTTCCCCAGCTCGGAAGATGCGCGCTTTCAAGGCAGGCTTACCGTTAGCCGCGGCGGTAAGCAAAGAGACGCATCGGTGACGAGCGCAGCGACGTCACGAACCCAGAAGCGCTCTGGCTCTGTGGGTCTTGTGTCCTGGCGGCAGCTTCGAAAAGCAGGGACCTTTCGCAGCAGCTTACGACCTCGCAGACAGACGATGCCGGTTATAAACCGCCACTGCGGCGAGCCAACGCCAGAGTTGGTGACGGTGAAGGGATGTGCGGTGTATGGTCCACGCGTCTGCGTGGACAAAGGCCGTGCGCGGTGCCGCCAGGACACAAGACCCGCAGAGCCAGAGCGCCCAATCGAGCGCCACCGCCACCAACTCTTACTTTTGCTTGGCGTTCCACTCGCGCACGGCGAGTTCCAACGCAGTCCCGGCCATGGGACGGCCGATGTAATAACCCTGTGCCCGGTCGCAGCCAACCGCATCGAGGAAATCCAACACCTCTTGGGACTCGACACCTTCAGCGCACGCAGTGAGACGGAGCTTGTGGGCGAGGAGCACCATCGTCTCCACCATGGTACGAGCATCCTCGTGAGCAAAGATGTCCCGCACGAACGACGTATCGATCTTCAACTCACTGAAGGGCATCAGATACAACTGCTTCAGCGACGAATACCCCGTCCCGAAGTCATCGATCGACAACCCGAAATTCTTCACTCGCATCCGCGTCAGCACGTCCATCGTCGTGCCCGGATCGAACATCGCCGCGCTTTCCGTCACTTCGAAAATAATCCGCCTCGCATCCGCCCCAACCTGCGCCGCCATGCGCGCCACCTGATCGGGAAACGCCAGGTCGTTCAACAGCTGTGGCGACAGATTGATCGCAACGGACAGTTGCAAGCCAACCGCATCCCAAGCCCGGCACTGTGACAGTGCCGTCTCCAGCACCTGCTCCGTCAGCCGCTTGATCAGCCCATTCTTCTCAGCCAGCGGAATAAACCGCGCCGGCGACACAAACCCGAGCGACGGGTGATTCCACCGCGCCAGCGCCTCGACGCCTTCGACGATCCATCGATTCGGCGCGATGCGCGTCGCCTTGGGCTGGTAGTGGACGACGATCTCGCGTTTGTCCAAAGCGGCGGTCAAGGCCGCCGAGCTGATCGGCGTATCGGTACGCAAACACTGGCGCAGCGTCGCTTCCAGGTCCGCGAGCAGGATCGGCTTCTGTAAAGCGCCCAGCATCTGTAAACCATGCGCCTTGCCGATCTGTTGCGCCGTCGCCAGGACGCGCTGATCCATGCCGCTGGCCACCAGAATCTGCGCCTTGCTGCCGCGCTCGCCGAGGTAACGCAACAGCTCGATGCCGTCGGCGCCGGGCATCTGCAGGTCAAGCACCACCACCGTCGGCTGGAATTCCTGCACGGCGCGACGGAAGGCATCGGGCTCGGTCACGCCCTTGGATTCGAAGCCGAGACCCGCCGCAGCCTCCGAGATGAACTCGCAGAGGTCGGGTTGATCGTCGATGACCAGCAGTTTGTTAGATGGCTCAGGCGACACGGGCCTCCCTATCGAGGACATGGCGGATTCGGGTAGCCAGATCTTCGTTGCGATAGGGTTTATGGATTACATCCGACGACGTCAGGCCCGCGGTCCCGGCGAGCACGGCGTTGTCGGCATAGCCAGTAGTAAAAAGCACATCGATGTCCGGACGCAATTCCCGTGCGCGCTTGGCCAGCGCTGGACCGAGCATGCCACCGGGCATCATGACATCGGTAAACAACAAATCGATGCGATCGGACCCCTGCAGAACCCGCAACGCCGCGGCACCATTCGCTGCCGACAAGGCACGGTAGCCGAGTTGGGTCAGCGCCGTAACCACGGTGTCCCGCAAGTCGGCGTCGTCCTCGACCACCAGAATGGTTTCGCTGCCACCCGGCGCAGCCCGTGTGACGATCGTATCCTCGCGAGCGGATTGCTCCTCCCGCGAACGCGGCAGCAGGACCTGTACCGTGGTGCCGACGCCGAGGGTGCTTTCGATGGTGGCGATGCCGCCAGCCTGCTCGGCAAAGCTATGCACCATGGCCAGTCCCAGGCCGCTGCCCTTGCCGGACTCCTTGGTGGTGAAGAACGGCTCGAACACGCGTGCCAGCACTTCAGGCTCGATGCCGACACCGCAATCGGTGACGCTGATGGACACGAAATCGCCCGGCTCGATGGACGCGTGATCGGCGCAAAACGCGGTGTCCAAAGTGACATTCTGAGTCCGGACCGTCAGCCGCCCGCCTTGAGGCATGGCGTCGCGCGCGTTGATCGCGAGATTCAAGATCGCATTCTCGAACTGGCCCGGATCGGCGCGCGTGTGCCACAGGTCGTGGGCCTGGATCATGCGCACTTCGATGGACTCGCCGATGGTCCGTTGCACGAGCTCGCTCAACCCGGCGAGCTGTCGATTCAAATCGAGCACCGCCGGCGCGAGGATCTGGCGGCGAGCGAACGCCAGCAACCGACGCGTCAAATCGGCACCGCGCGCAGCGGCACGCATGGCCGTGTGAACTTTTCTCGCCAGCGTCGGCGTCTCAGCGACGCTGCGGTCGAGCAGCTGCAAGTTGCCGATGACCACGCCGAGCAGATTGTTGAAGTCGTGCGCGATGCCGCCGGTGAGCTGGCCGATCGCTTCCATCTTCTGCGCCTGCATGAGGCGCGCTTCGAGACGCTTCTGCTCGGTGAGGTCGTACACGATGGAAAAGAAGCCGAGCACTTCGCCGTTCGGCCCGATCTGCGGCACGAAGTGATTCTGCCACTCGCGCTGCCGACCGTTGCGAACGCCGCTTTGAGTCACGCGCACGAACTCGCCGCTCATCACTCGTTTGATCAGCGGCTCGACTTCGGCGAATCGGTCGTGACCGATGCTATCGCGTAACAACCGGCCCAGCACTGCATCCGCCGGCTGGTCGAACCATTCCTCAAGCGCGCGATTGACGTAGGTGACAATCATGTTCGCGTTCACGTAGGTCACTGGCGTCGGCACGGCGTTCAACGTGAGCTCGAAGAAATCGCGGGTCTCGCGCAGCTTGCGCTCGGCGCTGACCAGATCCGTGACGTCTTGAATCGTGCCGTGCAGACGCACGGTGTTACCGCCGCGCCGCTCGGACTTAACGATGCATCGAACCCAGAGGTGACGGCCGCGAGCGCTGGTCATTCGTAACAACATGTCCGACGCCAGCCCCTTGTCGACCGCCATGCGTTCGGCGGCCAGGAGCTTTTGCTGGTCTTCGTCGTGAAAGAACGCTCGATGCGAATCGACGTCGATGGCGTGCCCGAACGGCAGGTCGTGAATCGCGTACAGCGCTTCGGTCCAGTGCAATTGTTTGCTGATGACGTCGTATTCCCAGCCGCCGATCTTGGCGGTGGCTTGCATGTCCTTCAGCAGATTGTCGAGCCGCACACGCTCGCCGATGTCGCGAAACACCAGCACGGTGCCGACCGACGCGCCTTCTTCGGTGACGGGGAGAATTTTGTATTCGACCGGACGGAACGTGCCGTTCTTCCGACGCAGCAGCGCGCCGACGCCACGCATGATGTCGGTCGTGTAACGCACGCGACGCACCGGATCGGTCCGGGGATCGCCGTCTTCCTGAGTGTTGATGAGCACGCGATAGTCGAGGCCGACCAGCTCTTCGGTCTCGTAGCCAAGCATCTTGGCCGCGGCCGGATTCGCGTAGCGCACGTGCCCGACGTTATCGAGCTCCAGCACGCCTTCGCCCGAGCCTTCCACGATGGACTGGTTGCGTCGATTCGCGGAGGTGAGCTGCGCATGCCGGCGTCGCAGATGACGCCGCAGTTGTTGCAGCAGGAACAGCGAAATGAATGCAGGCACCAAGCCGAGGCCGAAGCCCACGACCAGGCTGGCGAGATCGCCGCCGAGCAGTCCTTGCAATGAGTTCATGGCGCGCTTGCGCGTCGGAGCCGGTTACGGCTTCTGACCTGGCTCCCTTCCGGCATACCAATTCACCGCGTACTGCATCAGCTGGGCCGAAGTTCGCAGCGACAGTTTGCGCTTGATGCGTTGACGATGCGATTCCACCGTCTTGACGCTCAAGTTCAACGCTTCCGCGGTCTGACGGGTCGATAGTCCTTTGCCGATCATGTGCAGTACCTGCAGTTCACGATTCGTCAAACTATCGACCGGATTGGACGAGATGTACGCCCCGCCGGAGGCGAACTTTTCGATCATGCTGTTGCCGACCGCTTCGCTGACGTAGATACCGCCATCGAGCACCCGGCGCAGCGCGATCAGGAATTGATCGGACGCCGCTTGTTTCATGATGTAACCGTTCGCGCCCGCCGACAGCATGCGCTCGGCATAGATCGCTTCGTCGTGCATCGACAGGACCAGCAACGGCAACGAGGGGTAGTGCGCGCGGGCGTCTTTCACCAGCTCCAGGCCGTCGCCCTGCTTGAGCGAAACGTCGACGATCACGGCATCCGGCTCCTGTTCGCGGATCATGGATTTGGCTTCGCGAGCCGTCTCGGCCTCGCCGCACACTTCAAGATCCGGCTCCGCTTCGATCAACCGCCGCAATCCCTGCCGCACGATGGGATGGTCGTCGACGATCAACACGCGGCGCTTCTGGTCCTTGGACACACCTCCCGAGGGCGGTTTGTGTGCCGGCTTGAACAGCGAAGGCCCAACGCTCATTGCATCACTCCTCGAATTGAAACTGTTTGCGGGCTCATCCGCCGGCGCGCGAACGCGAACGGCGGGGCTTTGCGGGGGCGGCCGCGGGCTCAAGCGGACACTCGCAAATGATCCGCGTGCCCGGTTGTTTGCCCTGCTCGCCGGCGCCGGTATCGGCGCGTTCGAAGCGCACCTCGCCACCCAGAATTCGTGCCCGGTAACGCATGATTTTCAGGCCCATTCCCGGTGCATCGACCGCGTCCTCCGGCATACCGACGCCATCGTCGGTGACCGTCAGCCGAACCTTAGCGCGGGCCCCATGCAAATGCAGTCGTATAGACCGCGCCTGCCCATGGCGGACCGCATTTCGAACTGCCTCCTGGGCAATTCGGTACAAATGATTGGAAAGCTCGGTACTCAAGGGTCGAATGGTCTTCACCCGATGGGTACAAGTCACCTGCACCCCGTAAAGCTCCATGGCATGCATCGCCAGGCCGTCTAGAGCATCCGACAGGCCGCCACGCTCCAAATTAACAGGTGACAAGCCGCGGGCCAGTGCCCGCGTGCTTTCGATGGAACTATTCACCAACCGCGTGATGCCTTCAATTTCCGGCAAAATCGCGGGGTATTCAGTCGTCAGCCGCCCGGCCAGGCCGCGCAACATCAGCGCGATGCCGGTCAACTCCTGACCCAGGCCGTCGTGCAAATCGTTGCCGATTCTGTACTGTTCGCGGCTCACCGCTTGCAGGATCGCACGCTCCATTTGTTTGCGCTCGCTGACATCCTGAAGCACCAGCAGGCTGTGATTGCGGCCGACGACTTCGAAGCGCGACAACACCCCGGACGCGGCGAACAGAGCGGCGTCTGAACGGCGGCCGTCGAACTCCACTTGCATCGCATCGCCCTGCTCGGCCGGCAACGTTTGCCAGCGCTCCGGCTGCTCGAACGGCCAGCCCGCGAGCGTCGACATATTGCGGCCAATGAGCTCGCCGCGACGATAACCAAACAAAGTATCGAAGGCGGGATTGGTGATCTCGATGGTGCCCGCTTCGTTGATGACCGCGACGCCTTCAAGCATCGATTCGATCATGCGAGCCTGAGTCGCGATGGCGCGCGCGGCACGGATCTGCTCGGTCGTTTCAGTAGTCACGAGCGCGAGCGCCACGATCTTCTGCTCGGCGCCGCGAATCGGGCTGACTCGAATATCGAAGTGACGCGCCTGCCCGTCCATGCCTGCGAACTCGGCGGTGTAGCCGTCGACCTGACCGTTCGCGAGCACTCGATGCAAAGTCGAAAGCGCGCGTGCGTGCTGAGCGGCCGGGAAGAAATCGGTGATGAGCGCGCCTTCCAGTTCCTTGGCGCTGCGATCGCCGATGCCGCGATTGGCCATGAGGATGCGCAGGCCGCGATCGACCACGAAGACGAATTCAGCGACCGCGCCGACCAGCTGCTTGACCGTGTCGGTCTGCAGCGCCGTGCGCAACCCGGCGTCGGCGGGCTGGCCGCCGAGCGGTAGGTCTATTGTCTTCGCCGTATTCAACCGTGCGTTCTCGGATGGGAGACCGGCATGGTGTTGGAGGCGATGTGTAGGGGATATCAGCCACTCCCCTAATGTCAGGGGTGGTGAGAGCGCCATTGGCGAGACTGTGGCGACCGTCTCGTTCGAGGCAAAATCGAAGGCTAAGTCAAAGACTTAGGCCGGTCTCAGCCGGCCCCTGCGGAAGCCATTCAGGATTGCAGTGCAGTCCTAACGGCCAGCTGAGCGTTTTTCCTCAGTGAGTTCCTGTAGGGGCGGCGGCTGTGCCCCCGCCGCGGTCCGATACCCATTGGGTGGCGTAGCGGATCAGCTCACTGGTGGAGCGCAAGTTCAGCTTCTCGCGCATATGGCGACGATGGGCGTCGACGGTTTTCATCGACAGGTCCAACCGCTGCGAGATTTCGCGAGTGCTGATGCCTTCGCCGATCAACCGAAACACTTCGAGTTCGCGATCGGTGAGAGCCGAAACGGGATCTTCGTCGGCCGCAGGCGAGCGGCCCCTCGCGACCTGGCTGAGCAAACGCTCGCCCATCGCCGAGCTCACATGCCGTTGACCTCGCGCGACCTTGCGCAAAGCGCCGAGGAAATCGGTGCCGGCGACGTTCTTCATGACATAACCACTGACGCCGAGACGTAGCAAACGCTCCGCGTACAATGCTTCGTCTTGCATCGACAGCACCAGCACACGCACGTTGGGATGATCGTTGCGGATCCAGCGCACCAGCTCGATGCCGTCGTCCGGCCCGAGCGCGAGGTCCACGACAGCGACATCGGGCTCGGCGCCGTCGATCGCAGCTTGCGCGGCTTGTACAGAGGCCGCTTCGCCCTGGAGCACGAACTCGCTCTGGCCCGCCAGCAACTGTTTCAAACCTTCCCGGACGAACGGATGGTCGTCGACAATCAGGATCCTCGTTGGATCGGCCATGGTTGGTTGTTTCCTACGTATTTCGCGAGTCGGACCCGACAATGGCGCCCCGACTTCTACCTGCAGTCTTGCGATGGCACAAGAATGGAGCAATCCCCATTTTCCACAGTGCTCGCATGGTGATACGTTCGGTGGCGCGCGGCCCATTGCACTTGAGGGCGAACGCACGAACCGCCCGCCGCGCTCCGGGAAGATCGCCGTATGAACAAGGATTCGCCGAATTCACCTCAAGAACCGTTGCGCTTCGTCCTGCTGGAGGACGATCCCAACGATGCCGAGCTGATCCAGCTGCAGCTGGCGCGGAACGGGCTCGACATCACGTGGCGTCACGTGATGTCCGAGAACGATTTCCGGGCGGCGCTGGCCGGCCAACCACCGGACCTGGTGCTTGCCGATTACACGCTGCCCGGCTTCGATGGTCTCACGGCGCTGCGCATCGTGTTAGAGCGATCCGCCGACATTCCTTTCATTTTCGTTTCCGGCTCGCTCGGCGAAGAACGCGCGATCGAAGCGTTGAAAAGCGGCGCGACCGATTACGTATTGAAAGATCGATTGCAACGATTGCCGGCAGTGGTGAATCGCGCGTTGTCCGAAGCGCGCGGGCGACGCGAACGTCGGCGAGCGGAGACAGCGCTGGAAGAACAGCGCATCCTGCTGAGCACGTTGATCGACAGCCTGCCGGAAATCATTTATGCCGTCGACACCGAAAATCGCGTGACGGTCGTCAATCGCGCGTTGCTCGACACGTTGGGCAAGCCTCGCGACGCAGTGCTCGGCCATCGCCTGTCGGAGTTGTGGACCGAAGAAAACGTCGTCGATATCGAAGGGCAAGCTGCCACCACCATGCGCACCGGCCGCCCGCTGACCGATCAAGAACGCGCCTGGATCGGCCTTGACGGCAGTGTCCGCTGGTTCACATTCACACACGTGCCATTGCGAGATCACGGCAACGTGTCGGGCCTGGTGTGCACGGTTCAGGAAGTCACTCAGCGCAAGGAGCTCGAACAGGAAATCCTGGAGATTTCCAATCGCGAGCAGCGCCGCCTCGGCAGCGATCTGCACGATGGCCTCGGGCAGGAGCTCACCGGTCTGTCGTTGTTGATGAAAGGCCTGGAAATGCAGGTCGCGCGCGAATCGCCGCAATATTCGGCGCAAGTCACCAAGATCACCGATCTACTCGCGCGGGCCATTCAAAGCACGCGTTCGCTGGCTCGCGGTTTGGCGCCGGTGAATCTCGAACGCGGCGGTCTGCCCGAAGCGCTGAAGCACCTGGTCGCTCGTTGCAGCGACATGTATAGCCTGCAATGCACGTTCACGACAGGCGGACAGAAGCTGCCCGATCTGGAAGAAGGTGCCGCGACTCACCTTTATCGGATCGCGCAAGAAGCGTCGACCAACGCGGCCCGCTATGCGCGCGCCACGTCGATCGGCATCGACCTGCGCTCCACCGGACGCAAGTTGCAGCTCTCGATTGCCGACGACGGCATCGGGCTCAGCGCCGGCCTCGCGCAGGGCCGCCCCGGCATGGGTCTGAAGATCATGGAATATCGCGCGCGCATGCTCGGCGGCACAATTGCCTTCGACGAACCCGGCGCCGGCACGCGTATCACGCTGACGGCACCGTTACATCTGTTGCGACAGTCGAAGGATAAGAAGCGGTTGGCGGTTGGCGGTTAGCGGTTGGCGGTTTGTTCGGAACAAAGAGTGCGGTTGGACGTGGCAGCGATGCCCATCTAACCGCTAACCGCGAACTGCTTATTTCCGAACCACCGGCACGAGCGTGTGATCCGCTCCGTTCCACACGTCGACGAACGACTCGATCTCCGACGCCGGCATCGACGACGCAATGAAGTCGCCCTGCAAGGCGTCGCAGCCACACTGTTCCAGGAACTCGAACGCAGGCGACGTTTCGATGCCTTCGGCGCAAGCCGTCAGCGACAAGCTGTGCGCCAGGTCGACGATCGCTTTCACGACCGTGGCCGCGGCCTTGCTGCTCCCGATTTCCTGAATCAGCAGACCGTCGATCTTCACTTCGCTGAAAGGCATCTTGTACAGCAACGTCAGCGACGACGTGCCGATGCCGAAGTCGTCGAGCGACAAGCCCACGCCCTTCACGCGCAGCCGCGTGAAAATATCCATCACCAGCTCGGGATCGTCCACCGACGCGGCTTCGGTCACCTCCAACGTCAGCTGCTCCGGACGCACTTCGAACTCGCGTAACACGCGTGTGAGTCGCTCCGGAAACTCCAGATCCTGTACCAGTCGCGGCGAGAGGTTCACCGCCGCGCCGAGATCGAGACCGCGAGTACCCCAGTGACCGATCTGACGAATCGCATCGGTGAGCACGAAGTCGGTGAGATCGACAATCAGACCGGACTGCTCCGCCAGCGGCAGGAACTCGCCCGGATATAACAGACCCAACCGCGGATGGCGCCATCGCACCAGTGCCTCGGCGCTGCGGACATGCCAATCGCTCGATGCGCGCACCACTTTCGGTTGGTAGTGCACTAGCAGCTCGTGTTCGTCGATTGCCTTGCGCAGCTCCTCGACCGAGATGCGCGAGTTCGGTTCCAGATGTTTGGCTAGCAAGCTTTCTATGTCCTCTAGCATGGCCGGCTTCTGCAAGGTGCCGAGCATTTTCAATCCCAGCGATTCGCCGAGCTGGCGCGCACTGGCCAACACGCGCTGGTCCATCCCGCTCGCGAGCAGGATTCCGGAAGTCACATTCTGACGCGCGAGATAACGCAACGCCTCGATGCCGTCCATGCCGGGCATCTGCAGATCCAGCAGGATCAACGCGGGCTCGCGTTGCGCCAGCTGCTCGCGAAACGTGGCGGCGGTGTTGGCGGTGATAACGGTGCAGCCCACGCCCCGGCCGATCTGCTCGATCAGTTCCAGGAAGTCGGCTTCATCGTCCACTGCCAGTAACAGATTCCTCTCACGCCGGGACACGCTGATTCTCCTCTTTTCCATCTAGTTGTACGCGCACCCTGCGCGCCAGTTCTTCCAATTGATACGGCTTGGGCAGCAGCTCCACGGTGCCGTCGAGCATACTCCGATGCATCAAGCTGCTGTCGCTGAAGCCGGAAGTCAGCAACACCTTCAATCCCGGCCGGCGCTCGATCAGCTTTTCCACCAGCTGCGTGCCGAGCAGTCCGCCCGGCAGCATGATGTCCGTAAACACCAGCGCGATGTCGGGCGAGCGCATGAATTGCTCCAGCGCCTGGTGCCCGTTCGCTGCTTCGAGCACCCGATACCCCAGGCTAGTAAGAATTTCAACAGCAGTGCCGCGCACTTCGCCATTGTCTTCAACTACCAACACTGTTTCGTTGCCCCGTGGCAATTCCGTTTGCACCGGGCCTTCGACGCTCAAGCGCTCCGCTTCGGCATGCGAGCGCGGAAAATATAGCTGCACGGTCGTTCCCTGCTGAGGAACACTCGTCAAACTCACATGTCCGCCGGATTGTTTGACGAATCCATACACCATCGACAACCCGAGGCCGCTGCCCTTACCCAGCTCCTTGGTGGTGAAGAACGGCTCGAACACGCGCTTCAACGTTTCCGCCGACATGCCGGCGCCGGTGTCTGTGACTTCCAGGACCGCGTACTCACCTGGATCGAGTCCATCTTCGCGCGGCCCGCGCTCGATACCGATCGTCACATTGCGAGTCGCTATCGTAATTACGCCGCCGTGAGGCATCGCGTCGCGCGCATTGATCACAAGATTCAGCACCGCGTTCTCCAGCTGCCCCGGATCGGCTCGCGTGAACCACGTATCCGCGGCCAGCTGACGTTGAATCTCGATATCGCCTGTCAGCGAGCGCCGCAGCAATTCGTACATCCCGCCGATCAGCCCATTGAGATCGACCGTCTTGGGCTCCAGTACCTGCTGACGCGCGAAGGCCAGCAGGCGTTTGATCAACTCGCCGCCGCGCATAGCCGCATTGAGCGCCGTGTCGGCTTGCCGCAATAAGCGCGGCGTCTGCTGTAGCGAACGCGTCAACAACTGCATGTTGCCGATGATCACCGACAGCAAATTGTTGAAGTCGTGCGCGATGCCGCCGGTCAGGCGACCGACCGCTTCCATCTTCTGGCTCTGGCGCAACTCGGCTTCGAGCAGACGTCTCTCCGTCACATCGCGGGCAGCGACGAAACATCCCTGGATCTCACCGGCGTCGTCGTAGTGAGGAATAAAGGCGGCTTCCAGGTCCACCGACGTACCGTTCGGGTCGCGATAACGCCCCTGACCCTCGACCGTCTTGCCTTGCAAGGCTTCACGAACGTACGGACCGATGGCGGTGTAACGTCGCTCTCCGATGACATCGCGTATCACACGACCGCGCGAATCCGCGAGCGACGTGCCGAAGAACGATTGAAACATTTGGTTGCCGTACACCATGCGCTCGTCGCGATCGGCATAGGCGACGAACAAGGGCAATGAATCGAGCACGGTGCCGTAGAAATCCTGGCTGCGGCTCAGCGCCTTCTCGGCTTCGATCTGCGCGCTGATATCGCTTAACGAACCAGCCAGTCGAGTCGGGCGTCCGGAGGCATCGCGCTCCGCTTCACCGCGCAGGCGGCACCAAACAACCGAGCCGTGGCGAGTGACGACACGGCAACGTATATCCAATCGAGTCTGATTTTCCAGGTGCAGACGGATCCTCGCCAGCACGCCGGCGCGATCGTCCGAATGGATGACGTGCTGAAACGCCTGGAACGTGTTCGGGAAACCGGAGTCGCCGCAGCCGACGATGTCGCGAAACCGGCTGGCGTACCAAACGTGACCCGTCAGCAAATCCCATTCATACAAACCGTCGGAGGTGCCGCGAATCGCGCGTTCCCAACGCTGTTCGACATCGATCGCCGTGCGCTGGTCTTGTTTGCTACGAGTGATGTCTCGAAGCACACCGACGACGCGCAACGCCTTGCCGGTGGCATCGCGACGCATGACTTTGGCATGCGCGAGGAACCATTTGGATATTCCATCGCGAGTCGACAGCCGATACTCGCATTCGAAGTACGGCGTGCCGCCATTGAAGTGACGTTCGAATTTATCGAGGACCGCCTGGTCTTGCGGCAACATCAACCGATCCGAAAGCGCTTCGCGCTTCAACAACTCGCGTGGCTCGAAACCGAGCGAGGCGCGCCATTGATCGTTGTACGAAATCTGATCGATCTCGACGTTCCAATCCCACATCGACAGCTCGCTCGCTTCCATCGCGACTTCAAGCCGGGCTTCGCTGGCGCGCAACGATTCGCGAGCACGTTTGTATTCAGAGATATCTTCGAGCGTGATGACGACTTGCTTGGCGTCGTGCGCGAGCGGGCGTGCGGTAACTCGCGTCCACAACATGCCGGTGCTGCGCCGTTGAATGTGCCACTCGGCGGCGAACTCTTCGCCGGCCAGGATCGCGTCACGCAGTCGTGGATGAACCGATGCATCATGGCCCGATCCGCCCAGCACTTGCAGTCCGCTACTGATCAACTCGTCGCGCTCGTAGCCGGTGAGACGGCTCAGTGCGGGATTCGCATAGGTCAGGCGAACGTCCGCCCCGTCGCGGACCGCGATGGCAACTCCATGGAAGACAGCATCGAGCGCTGCTTGCGCTTCGATTCCCTGGCTTCCATCGAGAGCAGACATGGCTGGATGCGACAGTTCGACATAAGCCGGCCGAATTGGCCGGAACTGACGGAGTCTGAACAAAATCGCGCCTGGAAAATGTGTTGTGGCGCCTAATTCAAATCGAGGGATCGGGCATCCTGCCACGACCCTCGCGCGAGCTCGCAAAGAGGCGCGGCTTTTTGCTGATTGCCACCGCTTGACGGCGGCGGGGTACATCCATGTACCCGGGGTGACACTCAATAAGCTGTGTGGTGTGTTTAACGGGCCAGCCAGCCACCATCCACCGGCAGAATCGTGCCGTGGACGTAGTCCGACGCCGCCGACGCCAGGAACACAGCGGCACCGCCGAGATCCGACGGCTTGCCCCAACGACCGGCCGGGATGCGGCCGAGGATGTCCTTATTACGCTGTTCGTCCGCGCGCAGCGCGGTTGTGTTGTTGGTCTCGAAGTAGCCCGGCGCAATCGCATTCACGTTGATGCCGTGCTGAGCCCACTCGTTCGCCAACAATTTCGTGATGCCCGCCAGACCGCTCTTGCTCGCGGTATACGACGCTGTGCGGATTCCACCTTGAAACGACAGCATCGACGCGATGTTGATGATCTTGCCGCCCCGCCCGTCCTTGACCAGCGCCTGAGCCACCGCCTGCGCGAGGAAGAACGGCGTCTTCAAATTCACATCGAGCGCCGCGTCCCAATCCTGCTCGGTGAACACCAATGCATCGTTGCGACGAATGATGCCCGCGTTGTTCACGAGAATATCGACACGACCCGCCGCTTCGATGGCCTGTGCCACCACGCGCTGAGACTCGTGACTGCGTTCGAGATCGGCATACAACGAATGAAACTTGCGGCCGGTAGCAACGATGGCGCGCTCGGTATCGCCGGTGTTCGAACGCGCCACACCGACGACGTCCGCGCCGGCTTGCGCCAGCGCGACAGCAATACCTTGACCCAAGCCGGTGTTGACGCCCGTGACGAGCGCCACTTTACCGGCCAGCGAAAACGAAGGAGGTTGACTCATGATTACTTCAATTGGCAGATATCGAGGACATTCATGTCTGTGTAGTCCAGGTTCTCGCCGCCCATCGCCCAGATGAAGCTGTAATTGCGGGTGCCCGCGCCCATATGGATGGACCACGGCGGCGACAACACCGCTTCTTCGTTACGCACCACCAGGCTGCGCATCTCGTCCGGCTGACCCATGAAGTGCATCACGCGCTGCTCGCCTTCGAGATCGAAATAGAAATAAACCTCGGAGCGGCGGTCGTGCAGATGCGGCGGCATGGTGTTCCACACGCTGCCCGACTTCAACAGCGTCATACCGAGCAACAGCTGCGAAGACTTGCAAGTCGCCGGCACGATGTACTGATAGATGGTGCGTTCGTTCGACGTTTCAGCCGCGCCACGCTCCAGCGGCACCGCCTTATCGATCGAAATATGCACGGCTTCGAAACGCGCATGCGCCGGAGTCGACGCGAGATAGAACTTCGCGCTCTCGCCGGCCTTCGCCGCTTCGAACACCACGTCCTTGGTGCCCATCGGAACATACAAACCGTCTTTGGGCGCGAGGTTGTAGGCCTGGCCGTCCAATGTGACTTTGCCGGCAGTCTTGCCGATGTTGATGACGCCGAGCTCGCGACGCTCCAGGAACGCCTTGCCCTTCGCCGACGCCGGCTCGGTCTGCTCCGGCAAACGCACCGCCTGGCCAGATGCCATGGCGCCGCCGATAACGAAGCGTTCGTAGTGCGTGTAGTTGAGCGCGACCGAGTTCTCGGTGAACAGGCTCTCGACCAGATAGCGTTCGCGCAACTGCTCGTTGCTGACGCTGTCCATCATGTCGGGGTGCGTGGCGTGATAGGTTTTCTTGAACATGGGAATGTCCCTCAAATAGTGCTGAACCGCCGTTACAGCTTGTAAGCCTGTTTCGGCAGTCGATAAGCGAGATCGCTCGCGACCTGGGCCGCGGCGTCCTCATCGATGCGATGCTCGGACACCAGGCGCGCCAGGTAGACGCAATCGATGCGGCGAGCAAGATCGTGACGAGCCGGAATGGACAGGAACGCGCGCGTGTCGTCGTTGAAGCCCACAGTGTTGTAGAAGCCGGCCGTTTCAGTGGTGTACTCGCGGAAGCGCAACATGCCTTCCGGACTATCGTGGAACCACCATGACGGACCGAGCTTCAGCGCCGGATAGTGACCGGCCAGCGGCGCGAGCTCGCGGCTGTACACCGTTTCGTCCAGCGTGAACAGAATGATCGATACTGCCTTGCTGTTGCCGAAGCGATCGAGCAACGGCTTCAGTGCATGCACGTACTCGGTCTTCTCCGGAATATCGCAGCCCTTGTCGCGGCCGAAGGTTTCGAACAACCAGCGATTGTGATTGCGGAACGAGCCCGGGTGAATCTGCATCACCAGCCCGTCGTCGGCGCTCATCTTGGCCATTTCGACCAGCATGGCGGCGCGGAACAACTCGGCATCGGCCGGAGTGAATTTGCCGCTCGTCACTTTTTCAAACAAACGCTGCGCGTCGGCATCGCTCAGGTCGGCAGTCGCAGCCGTCGGATGACCGTGGTCCGTCGACGTCGCACCGGCCTTCATGAAATCCGCGCGGCGCTTGCGATGTGCGTTGAGATATCCACTCCAGTTGTAGACGTCTTCACCGGTGATCTCGGCGAAAGTTTGCAAAGCGCCCTGGAATTGTTCGTGCTCGGGATCGATCACGGCATCGGGGCGATATGCCGTCACGACGCGACCGTTCCAACCGCTGTTCTTGATCTTGTGATGATGATCGAGCGTGTCCACCGGCGACTCGGTGGTCGCGAGCACTTCGATCTTGAAACGATCGAACAGCGCGCGCGGACGAAATGCGTCTTGCGACAGCTTCTCGCCGATCACATCGAAGTAGTGATCGGCAGTCTCGGCGTCCAAGCGCATGGTAAAACCGAAAACTTTCGCGAACACGTAGTTCAACCACAGCCACGACGGCGTGCCGTTGAACAAATAAAAATGGGACGCGAACTTGCGCCAGGCTTCGCGCGGGTTGGCGTTCGACGGTCCTTTACGCGAGCCGACGCCGAGCTCGTTCAAATCCAAACCCTGGCTGTACAGCATCCGAAACAAATAATGGTCCGGCGCCAGGAGCAGCTCGGTGGCGTTGCCGAACGGTGCATTGTTCGAGAACCAGGACGGGTCGGTGTGACCGTGCGGGCTCAGAATCGGCAGATCGCGCACCACCCCATACAGACGCTGCGCAATCGCGCGCACCGTGGGATCCGACGGAAACAATCGATCTTCATGAAAATGTAAGGGTTTGCTCATGCACGCCGCCGTCCCGCCCGGGACTTTGAGTGAAAGAAATGGTAACCGGTGTCATGTTCACTGGCCAGCAATCTGGCTGTGGATACCGAAGTGCCCGAAAACTCGGACGAAAATTCGCTCTGCGCTATCACTGGGGAATCGGCTAGCTGGTAGGCCGGCCCGAGGACTCGCGCACCACCAGGTGTGGAAACACCGTCGTCGCCGCGGACGCCGCCGGGCTGGTACGGGAAATCTTGGCGATCAGCTTCTCTGCCGCCATCCGGCCCATGTCGCGGATGGGCTGGTGCATAGTAGTCAACGAGGGGCACAAGCGCGAGGCGAGCGGACTGTCGTCGAAGCCGATGATGGTTAAATCATGCGGAATGCGCAGTCCGCGCAAGTACGCCGTCCGATATACGCCCGCCGCGGTTTCGTCGTTACCGGCGAAGATCGCAGTCGGCCGCGGGGTACGCGACAACAACATTTCCGAGCAAGCCGCGCCCGATTCGAAGGTGTACTGGCCTTCCACCAAATATTCAGGCGACAGCGTCAAACCACGCTCGGCGAGCGCGGTGGAGAAACCTTCCAAACGTTCTTGCGACGACCGATATGTCGGCGGACCGATGATCATCGCGATACGCGTGTGCCCGAGCTTCGCCAGATGTTCAGCGACTTCAGCGGCCGATTGACGGTCCATCGATTGCACCAGGTTGCCTGGATCGTCCAAGGCTGCAGAGATGATGCGGATGTAAGGACAATGCAGGTCCCGCAGCAGCTCGGCGAGCACCGGGTTTTCCGAGACAGGCGGCAACAAGATCAATCCGTCAAGTTTCTGGCGGCTCACCAGCTGGCGAATGTCGTTCAGGAACTCGGGGCTGTGGCGATCGCACGGGTGCACGACCAGTTCGTAGCCGACCCGGCGCAAGGCGGCGAGCGCACCCTCTTGCACGTTGATCACATACGGTGCATTGGGATTGTCATACACCAACCCGATCAGGTACGAACGGCGAAATGCCAGTCCGCGAGCTTGCGGATCGGGCGTGAAGCCGGTGCTGCGAATGATCTCGTTGATACGGGTGCGAGTCTCTTCGCGCACAAACGGCGATTCGTTGATCACACGCGATACGGTCTTCTTGGAGACGTTCGCGAGGCGCGCGATATCGTTGATCGTGTGCTTCTTGTCAGGCCCGCGTCGCAGTGCCCCTGGACGCGACTCCGCAACAGCAGGCGGGCGCGTTTCCGTAACTGTGCGCGCGCTGGCCGGCGGGGGATGTCGAGTGACCTTCTTGGCCGGTTTTCGAACCATCGGGCGACGTTACCTTACGAAGAGTGCGCGGAGGACTTCGACATTGTCAGAATACCTTGCTGGCGCGCTTCGCGGGAGTGAACCTGAGCAAAACGCGGTGCCGCGTGCCACCGGTTTCCAGCGATCCCTTTCCAATGCCATGATGCCGTCATGAACGCAGCCACTGAATTTTCGAAATCGACCCCCGCGGTCTACCGGGTCGCAGCGGAGGACGACGTCGCGGTCGCCCTGCGCGATCTGGCGGCCCAGGAAACCATCGTCGTCGGCGATCGCACCATCGTACTCGTCGAACCCGTTGCCCGCGGCCATAAAGTCGCGATTCGTGCTGTCGCCGTCGGGCAACCTGTGCGCAAGTACGGCTGGCCCATCGGACGCGCTACAGCTGATATCACAGTGGGCTCGCACGTTCACACGCACAACGTCACAACGCTGTTGAGTGGCACCGACGAGTACGACTACACGCCAGCGAATAAGCCCAGCAACGTCGGCAAAGCGCCCAGCGCAGCCACTTTCATGGGCTATCGACGTGCCACCGGCAAAGTCGGCACGCGCAACGAGATCTGGATTCTCTGCACGGTCGGCTGCGTAGGCCGGACGGCAGAGCGCATCGCTCGCCTGGCCGCGCAGAAATATGCCGGTCGAGTCGACAACGTCGTCGCGTTTCCTCATCAATTCGGCTGCTCGCAGCTGGGCGGCGACCTGGATCGGACCCGCAAATTGATCGCGGGCCTGGCGCGCCACCCGAACGCGGGCGGCGTGTTGATCCTGGGCCTGGGTTGCGAATCGAACCAGTTGAGTAAGCTACTGACCGAAATTCCCGAAACCGAACGCGAGCGCATCCGCTACTTCGCGGCCCAGACCACCGAAGACGAAACCGAAGCCGGCCTGGCTGCGGTGGAGCAGCTGGTGCAACTCGCCGAGCGCGACCAACGCGTGTCGTGCGACCTCAAAGACCTGGTCGTCGGTTTGAAATGCGGTGGCTCGGATGGTTTCAGCGGCATCACCGCCAATCCCCTCGTCGGCCGGATCGCAGATCGCGTGACCGAAGCAGGCGGCACGGCAGTGCTCACCGAGATCCCGGAAATCTTCGGCGCCGAGCGCTTGCTGATGGAGCGCGCGGTGAATCGCGAGGTGTTCGACGGCATCGTTCACGTCGTCAACGACTTCAAGGAATATTTTCTACGCAATCATCAGCCGGTGCACGAGAACCCCTCGCCGGGCAATATCGCGGGCGGCATCACCACGCTGGAAGAGAAGTCGCTGGGCGCGGTTCAAAAAGGTGGTCACGCAACTGTCACTCAGGTGTTGCGCTATGGCGAGCGCACCACGCAGCCCGGACTCACACTGCTTGAAGCGCCGGGCAACGATGGTGTTTCTTCGACTGCGCTGGTTGCTGCCGGTGCCACAGTCTTATTGTTCACAACTGGCCGCGGCACGCCGCTCGGCTTCCCAGTGCCGACGTTGAAGATCAGCTCCAACTCGACGCTCGCCGAACGCAAATCTCACTGGATCGATTTCGACGCGGGCAAAGCGCTCAATGCCGCCGATCCCGAAATCGTCACCGACGAGTTCCTGCAACTCATCGTCGATACCGCGTCCGGCCGCCCGGCTCGCAACGAGATCAACGATCAACGCGAAATCGCGATTTGGAAGGACGGTGTGACCCTGTGATTTTATCGCCCGCTTCGGTCGCGGCCCTGCAAGGCCGCGGCATCAAGATTCCCGCTTACGACCGCAAATCCGTCAGCATCGGCATCGTCCACTTCGGTCCCGGCGCGTTTCATCGCGTCCACCAGGCTTGTTACATCGACGACGTGTTGAGGAGCGATTCTCGCTGGGGCATTTGCGAAGTTTCTTTGCACAGCACTGGTGTGCGCGACTCGTTACAGCCGCAGGATGGGCTGTACACCATTGCGATCCTCGACGAGGAGTCGTCGTTCCGTGTGGTCGGTTCGGTAAAGGAAGTTTTGGTTGCGCCTGAATCGCCCAGTGCCGTGCTCGAACGCATGGCGAGCCCGACGACGTACATCGTCAGCGCGACGATCACTGAGAAGGGCTACTGCCTGAGCAAAGAAGGTGGTTTGGATTTCTCACATCCTGATATCGCACACGATCTGAAGAATCTGACCGCGCCTCACACGTTCGTTGGATTCCTCGCGCGTGGCTTGCGCATGCGACGCGATGCTGGCCTCGCACCTTTCAATGTCATCAGCTGCGACAACCTGGCCGACAACGGCCATCGCCTGCGTCGCGCTGTGTTGGATTTCGTGCGCACCGTCGATCCGACATTGGTGAGCTGGGTCGAAGCTGAAGTGCCGTTCCCGTGCACGATGGTGGACAGCATCACACCCGCAACCGACGACGCACTGCGCGCTCGCGTGAAGGCTGCACTCGGCGTCGAAGACAAATGGCCAGTGCAACGAGAGTTCTTCTGCCAGTGGGTGATTGAAAACAAACTGCGCGGTCCGCTGCCGAATTGGGCGGCCGTCGGCGTGACGGTCACTGATGACGTCGCGGGCTTCGAACGAGCCAAGCTGCGATTGTTGAATGGCGCGCACTCGACATTGGCATACGTCGGCAGTCTCGCCGATTACGAAACCGTGTCGGGTGTGATGAGCGACGCGGCGCTGGCCTCGTTCGTTCGTCGCATGATGATCGAGGACATTCGCTCCGGCCTCGCGGCTCCGTCGGGATTGAATCTCGATCAATACATCGATGCGGTGTTACGTCGCTTCCGCAATCCCACCATTCGACATCTGCTGGCACAGATCGCGTGGGATGGATCGCAGAAGCTGCCGTTCCGCATCCTGCCGACGATTGCCGAGAATCTCGCAGCCGGACGCTCGATCGCACGACTGACTGTGCCGCTCGCGGCGTGGTTCCATTTCATTCGTCGCGCGACGGTGGCTCAGCGACAGATTGTCGATCCGCTCGCTGAACAACTGTCAGCTCTCGCCAGCAAGTGCAATGGCGATGCGGCGCATGACGTCGCGACGTTCTTGTCGTTGGAAAAAGTGTTCAACGCCGAGCTCGCACGTTCACCCGCTTTCAAAGCGGGATTGGAATCGGCGTATGCGAAGTTGGCGTCGGTGGATGGAGCGGATGCGCTAGCGAAGGCCCTCGGCTAAGTTGATCTAACATTTGATCGTGCCGGCGATGACGCCGCCGGCACGATTCTAAAGACCGGCTGTATTAGCGTTTCGGCTGAGATACGCCGCCTAGCACGGCGCGGCATTCAATCTCACCGCAGCCTTCGAACACGAGTCGCGACTGTTGACCGATCTTGATGTCGTGCACGCCCGTGATGGCGCCAGTCGAAATCACATGGCCCGCACGCAACGGACGACCGCGCTCCGCGCACTTGTTCAACGCGAATGCCAGCGCACCCAGTGCACCCTGGCGAATGAACGCCGTGCCACGACCACAGAGCGCCTCTTCGATAAACGTCAACGCGACGATCTCTTGAATCGAGCGCCACTCGCCGACCGTCGCGCCGACGATCACGCCCCAATTGTTTCCAAGGTCACCGATGACGGCGCCGGGCCCGAGATCATTCAAGGTCGCCAACGGGCTGCCCGCAGTCTCGCAGCCGAGATGGAAGCTACGAACCAACTCTGCCGCTTCATCGATCGTCCAGTTCGTTTTGTTCGCCGGCGCATCTTCATTCACGCGCAGCACGATCTCCGCTTCCACTGCAGCGAAGCCGCCTTGGAACACCGGGAAATCGACAACGTCTCCCGAACGCACACTGTGGAGATTGCGCGCGAACACCGGCCCAACCAGGCGCTCTTCGGGATATTGCTTACTCCACTGCGCACCAATGCGCGCCACTTTCCAACCGACGATCTCGTCGGGAAAACGCTCGATCGCCTGCTCCTGAACGCTATACGCATCCGCAAGAGTCGCAGGCACCGTGCCCGGATATTGCGGCAAGGACTGACCCGCCAAGCGCGCGCGCACGAACTGTTCAGCAATCATTTCCAAGTTGTCACCCGACACGCTTTGCAACACCGCGCCACTCATTCGCGCACCCTCTAACGACTATAAAACAGGCTCGCGCGACACGTGGTCGCGCGCAAGCTGTATATCGGAAACCGGTGTCATTTACAATCGGTGGGGCTTATACGTGGAGTCTGCGACGGATGCTCCCGCCGCCGCAGGCCACCAACGCCTCTTACATCTTCAATATGTCCCACGCTGAATGTAAGGAACCTTAGCAAACAACTTCCGCTCTTCCCCGCGAGGATCATCGACAAGCTGCGACTGAACATCGAACACCATCGTCGACCTCGCCGGCAATTCATACGGCTTCCATTCCGGAATGCCAGGATGCGCAGGATTCCCGCTGCGAGCGAATGCGATAAACGCTTCACTCATCTGATCCGCCGCCTTCTGCGCATTCGCATCGTTGCCGGTGCGCGACTCAGGCTGTGCGATGTTGTCGAACACCAGCGGGATATCCATCGTATGCATGGCCCCGTAACGACCCTTCTCCAGCGGCGACCGATAGTTCATCTGATAGGCAAACGCCGGCGAACCCTGCGCCGCTCGCAACTCCGCTTCGATGATCGCGCCTCTCCACGAACGCCCCGCCGTCGTCGCCGCAAAGAACACTTCGGTCGCAGACAACTTCGGATACATGCGCCGGTACTCCAGGATCACGTACTCCGGCTCGATATCCACATGCATCGCCGCCAACAGGCGCTCGGGCAATTGCTCCCAGGTCAGCTCGTGAATGCCAGCATCGTTGCCATTGAACGCTCGCGTCTCGTCGCGTGTATTACCGATGATCATCGGAATATTCGCCGACTGCGCCGGCGCATCCCGATAGAACGGATGACGCGGCAGCGACACCTGATCGAGCACCGGCCCGAAATAAACATTGCGCCCGACCATCGACGGATCGCTGGTTTTCGCGGCAGCAAGCAGATCCTCGGTGGACACCTCATTCAACTTAGCGATGTCACCCGGTGCAATCTTCAGCGCATCCAAAACTGCCTGGGCACGTTGTGTGGCGCCTCGCGGACCCTGCGCAGTGACCTGCTGACCGCTCATCGTCGCTGCCCGATGAAACATACCCGTCGCAGCCGGCATCGACATCAACGTCGCAATCTTGGCGCCACCACCGGACTGCCCGAACACCATCACACGCTTCGGATCGCCGCCGATCGCTTCGGCGTGATCGCGCGCCCACGCGAGCGCCTTCACCAGATCCAACACACCGATGTTGCCGGACATTGCGTACTTCGCACCCGCCAGTCTCGGCAGATACAAATGACCGAAGACGTTGAGCCGGTGATTAACCGTAACCACCACAACATCGCCACGCAGGCACAGTCGCGTGCCATCGTAGAGCGAGCTCGAACCCGAGCCGCTGCTGTACTCGCCGCCATGGAAATAAACCATGATCGGCCGCTTGGCCCCATCGCTCAGTGCCGGCGTCCAAACGTTCAAGTACAAGCAGTCTTCGCTCATCGTCTCGCGTATACCCGACTGCGGACACGACGGACCGTAGTTCACCGCATCGCGAGTTTTCTTCCACGCAACCGGCGGCGACGCCGGCAGAAAGCGAGTCGTACGTGTGTCGGCACCGTACGGAATGCCTTTGAAGACATGCACACCTTTCGCCTTCACGCCGGCAACTTTGCCGGAACGAGTCGGCAAGATGCTGCTGGCACCGGAATCCGCATGAACGATCGAGGATAGGCTCAGGCCGCCGGCGATCAGCATCGAGCTTTGCAACAACTCACGGCGTGTCAGTGACTTCTCAGGTTTCATCGTCGTCTCTCGTCTACTTGCTGATCCAGCCCTGGCTTTGCAGCCATTGCCGGCAACGCTCGATCCAACGGTCATCCGTGGTCGCGTTGTTCAATCCGTAACCATGCCCGCCCGCAGGATAGACCATCAGCTGAGCCGGGATCTTGTGTGCTTGCAGTGCCTCGAAGAAGCGAATGCTGTTGGCAACGGGGACGGTTTGATCGTCGGCTGCGTGAATGAGGAATGTCGGTGGAGTGTCATCGCTCACCGCAAGCTGCGGCGAGAAGCGCTCCATGTCCGCTTGCGAAGGCGCATCACCCAGCAGCAGCGTGCGCGATCCCGCATGCACGGCGGGATCGACGAATGTAATCACAGGATAGATCAGCATTAAAAAATCCGGCCGAACATCGGCACTGCTCCACTGCGACAACACAGGTGTTTTGAACTGCGTGCCGGTGGTCGCAGCGAGATGACCGCCCGCCGAAAATCCCATGACGCCGATACGTGCCGGATCGATATTCCACTTAGCCGCATCACGTCGCACGGTAGCCACAGCCTGCTGCGCATCTTGCAGTGGACCGGTTTTCTTATCCTTCATGTGCCGGTCGCTCGGCGATCGATACTTCACCACGAACGCAGTGACACCCATCTCATTGAAGGCGCGTGCGACGTTGTAGCCCTCTTTCAAGATCGATACGCCGCGATAACCTCCGCCGGGAAAAATAACGACGGCAGTACGCTTGGGATCTTGCTTCGCCGGCTTGTACGCCGCGATCGTCGGGCGCGAGATGTTTTGATAGAACGGCCACGGATCCGCCGGATCACGCAACGATTCTTCATCGGGTGCCTGGATCGCATTGGGAATCTCGCCGGCGTACAGCGGCGTCGCAGGTGGTTCGGCAGCTTGAGTCACAGTAGCCATTAACAGCACGAGCAGCGCTGCCGACGCGCCACCGAATGTTTTCATCGTTCGCATGATTCGTTCAGCCCTCTAATGCCTGATATCGCACGTCGCGAAACACTGCCGCACCTTTACCGGCCGAGTAAATGGCCGGACGCAGACTGAGGAAATCTCCGGAGGTGTTGTGGTGATACCCCGAGACTTCCATCTGCACGCCGTACTTGGTCCAGCGCTCGCCGTCTGAACTGTGATGGATAGTCACAATGTGACGATTGTTCTCGATGCGCAAGTGCAGGCGACGGCCGACGCCAGCCGGCAGCGCGCCACGGCGTTCGAGTCCATAACGATGCATGACAAAGCCACGCGCATCGAAGCCAAGCCCGCAATACAGGCGCTTGTTGTAGAACAGCAGCAAACCCGCTTGCGCCTCATCCTGGAGCTCGATGTCTACAGACACTCGATAGGCAACATCGGGCGCGATGAAGGCGAGCGGCGAACAATCGAACGGCTGCGCACCTTTGCCCGTCAACTGCAAAGCCTTATCCAGGTACTTCACGCGAGACATCTCATCCGCACCCGGACTGTAGAAGCCCCACAACGTGCCCAGTCGATTGGTCGAGAAATCATCCGACAGCGGCATGCCATGCGACGATGGCTTGCCTTTGGTCGGCTTGCGAATCGGCTGTGACAAATCGCCGCCCCTGGCGCGGAACCAACCGTCTTTGGTCCACTCGACCGGATCGAGCAGCGTCTGGCGACCGAGCGTCCAGTAACCATTCTCGTAGCCGTGATACACCATCCACCAGTCGCCGCCCGGACCTTCGACCAGGGTCGCATGCCCACGTGACCACCATTTTTCAGCAGCGGTTTGCGTGCGCACGATGGGATTCGCGGGATCGTTCTCCCACGGACCCTGAATCGATTTCGAACGCGCGACGATCACCATATGACCCGTGGGCGGTCCAGCAGTGCCGCCGACTGCAGTGATCATGTAGAAATATTCGCCGTGGCGCATGACCTTTGGCCCTTCGGGCGCGAACGATTCCACGACCCACTCCTCGGGATAGCGCCACGGATCGTAGACGTGCTCGACGGCTCCGTCGGTTGCCAGGCCGTCGTCGGTCAGGCGCACGCGGTCGCCGCCGCTCAAAAACAAATATCGCTTGCCGTCCTCGCCCACGACATGGCCGGGGTCGATGTGATTAGGAAGTTTCAAATCGATGGGATCGCTCCACGGCCCGCGAATATCGTCGGCGTAGATCACATACGTCGAGCGGTAATCGGGAAAGCGCGCCGGGATGTAAATGTAGTAGCGGCTCTTGTGCTTGATGAGCTCGCACGCCCACACCGAGCCGATGGGCTTGGTGAGCGTCGGACCGAGCGGTGTCCAATTCACCAGGTCGCGCGAATGCCAGATCACCACGCCGGGATAAGCGTCGAACGACGAGAACGTCATGTAGTAATCGTCGCCGTCCTTGAGGATGGACGGATCGGCGTGATCGCCCGGCACGATGGGATTCAGAAACGTACCGTCGCCGAGATCGGGCGAGCGCTGCCCTTCGATTCCACGGCGCCAGGTTTTCGCAGCCGCTTTGCCGCTTTGGGGTGCGGATTGCGCAGCCGCGGGCATCGATCCCGCGGCTGCGCCGAGCACCACCGACCCTAACAGTTCGCGTCGGCTGATCTCAGACATTTCGTCATCCAGTTAATACGTGTACTGCAGCCCAAGGTAATACTGACGTCCGGTGTGGAAGTAGTTGTCGACTCGACCCGCCGAGCGATCCTGCAAGTCGGTGCGGAACTCGTCCGTCAGGTTGAGCGCCTCCAGCGATACCTTGAAGTGCTCGTTGAGTTTGTAGCTGGTCGAGAAGTCCACATAGGTCGCCTCGTCGGTGAGATCGATGTCGTTACCGGCACGCGAGGTGGCGCTGCGCATGAACGAATCGCGATACGCCACCGAGACGCGTGCACTGAATATATCGTTGTCGTAGTACAGCGTTGCATTCGCGGAGTGCTCCGACAAGCCGACGAGATTCAAGATGCGCGGTGCCGGATCCAGATCGGTCGCGAAGTTCACCTTCGATTCGACGTTGGTGAAGTTGAGGATGGTACCGAAATTCTGCACCCATGCCGGACCGGGCAGGAACGTAAACGGCTGCTGATATTGAATTTCGAAACCTTCCAGCTTGCCGCCGCTGCCGTTCACCGGCCGGCGCACCTCGAACACCATGCTCGGATCGGCCGGTACTTGATCGAGCAAGCTGTCCGGCAAGCCCAACGTCGCCCACGGCACGCGATCGATATCGTTGACGACGAACGATTCGATGTCCTTGCGGAACAACGCCAACGCGACCAGCGCTTCATCCGCAAAGTACCATTCGAACGACAGATCGTAGGCATCGGCACGGAACGGTTCGAGATCGGGATTGCCGAAAGACACCGTCGGCGGGGTGGAGAAGCCACCGATGCTGCCGCCCGGCGACAGCGACGCGAGCGGCGGACGCGACATCACTTTCGAATAGGCGCCGCGCACCAGGAAATCATCGAACGGTTCGAGCACCAGGTTCAGCGCCGGCAACGTGTCGTCGTACTTGCGATTGACGGTCACTTCGATGTTTTGATTGTTCACCACTTGCAAGCCCTTCGAAGCGAGGTCGGTCTCGACGTAACGCACGCCGACGTCGCCACGCAACGGCAACCCCCACACCGTCGTTTGGAAATCGACCTGCACGTGATAACCCAGATCTTCTTCGGTCACGCTGCGATTGTCCGCAGCCACCGCGACCAGCGGGAAGCACGCGTTGTTGGTGTACAGGCCGACGAGATTCGCGATGGTGCGCACGTCACCCACGAAGTAACTCGACGCCATGCCGGCGGGCATGTCGTTATCGCCATACGTTTGCTGGCGACCTTGAGCTGCAGTCACGGGAAGCCGGGCTAGCGTGCAACCCGCCGTATTGATGGGCAACGTTCGGTCGCGCGAGCCGGACACCACGTCGAAGCCATATTCCTTCCACGACACGCCGCCCTTCAGCGTAAATGTATCGTTGAGCTCGAAGGCCGTATCGATGCGCCCGGTATCGAACTCGTTGCTCTGGTCGCTGGGCCGCTCGCGCAGCTCCGACACCACCCAGTTCGCCGGATTGCTCACGTCGAAGCCGTAAGAAACAAACGGGTGCTTGGGGTCGCTGCGGAAGTCGTACATGAAGTTGTCGGAGTCGAAGTTTTCCAGGATGACGGTGGTCGCCTGCTCCACTTCCAGTTCCGACTTGGAGGTGCCGAGCAGCGCGTTGATACGGAAGCGATCCGAAAACTCGTGATCCAACGTCAGCGAATATTGATTGAACTCGGTGTTCCAGACGTCGAGACGATTTTCCGAGCGCACGTCGACGTCGTTGAAGCGGCCGTACACCATGGTGCCGTTCTGATCGATCTCGTATTCGAGAATATCAGTCGCACCACGACCGGCAGCATTGCCGCGCGCCATCGAGATTGCTTCCAGGAACGGCTCGGTGCGTTCGGCATCGAGCTTGGAATGCAACACGTCGAAGCTGAGTGTCGTGCGATCGCCCGGCTTCCACTGCAACGAACCGGTCAAACCCAAACGTTCCTGATCGTGCTCGAAATCCACGTAGCGCGGGAAGCGCGCATGCACGGAATTGTTGACCCGATCGATTTCCGCCTGGCTCAAACCGGCGGGCAACGTTTGCCAGCGATCCGGGCTGGTCGCGATCCCGGGAGTGGTACTGAGCCGGTCGTAGGCGTTGCGCTCCCAGCCGCCCGACTGCGCGCCTTCTTCGCGAGTCTGTCGTTTGGAATATGCGGCCGAAAACAAGGCGCCGAAGGTTCGGTCGTCGTTGCTCATGCTGACTAGCGCCACCGCGCGCGGATCGGCTTTGTCCGAAAGCTCGTTGTAACCCTGCTGATACGAGCTCACGAACTTGAAGCCTTCGAAGTCGAGCGGGCGCGCGGTGAACAAATCGATGGTCGCACCGAGCGAGCCTTCGTCGATTTCGGCGCTCGACGTTTTGCGAACGGCGATCTGATTGAACAGCTCGGACGCGAACACGTTGAAGTCGAACGCACGCGTGCGATTCGTGCCGACGGCATCGGTCGCGCTCGTCGTAGTGAGCGCTTCCATGCCGTTGATACGAACGCGTGAGAACTCCGGGCTCAAGCCACGGATGCTGATCTGACGGCCTTCGCCGCCGACGCGATCGATGGAGACGCCGGGTACACGCTGCACCGATTCGGCCAGGTTGGTGTCCGGAAAGTCGGCAATATCCTCGGCGAAGATCGCGTCGACCGCGCCCGCGTTGGCCTTCTTGATTTCGAGCGATTGCTCCAGGCTCTCGCGATAACCGGTGACGACCACCTCTTCGACCGGCGCATTGCTACCGGTGTCTTTTTCGGCCTGCTGAGCGCCGGCCGGGCCCGCGATCAACGCCCCCAGCAATACGGCATGAACCGAACGACGAAGCTCGAACGACTGCAAATGAAGCTGCGACATGAAATCCCCCAATGGCGCCTTATGGTTTGGAATGGCAACTGGTATGGCTATCTATCTTTTTTAGTATCCGCGAAGGTCGTGGCAATAGTTATGGAGAAATGAAAAAGGCCGCGAGGACATCGGTGACTCCGATGCCGCTCGCGGCCCAGGCTTTCTGCAAATACAACTGGCGGCCGAGCACATTCATCCCCTGAAGTCTCGTTGACCCGCCGGCGGTGGATCCCGCCGGCTTGTAGTCAATTTCGGCCGCTTACACGGCGCGAATCAGAACTTGTAGCGCGCGCCGAGCAGGTAGCTACGACCGGTGTGGTGGTAGTACGAGAGACGATCGCCAACGCTATCCAGATACTGATCTTCGTACTCGTCCGTCAGGTTGATGCCTTCGAACGTCAGATCCAGGTTCTCCATCACCGTGTAGCGCGCCGACATATCGATCGTCAGCACGTCATTCGTACCTTCGATGTCATTGCCTTCGCGACCGGGCACGCGGGTCAGATACTCATCGCGATAAGCAGCCGACACGCGGGCGCCGTAGCTTTCCGTTTCGTAGTACAGCGTCGCGTTGAACGCGCTACGCGACAGACCCGTCAGGTCGTTGCTGGTGGTGACGGCCGGTTGGGTCGCGGTCGCCGGAGTAACGATGTAAGTGATCTCCGATTCCACACCCGTGTAGTTCAGCTGCACACCGAAGTTGCTGAGGAAACCCGGCAGGAACGTAAACGGCTGCTGATAGCCGACTTCGAAGCCCTTCAGGTCACCGCCCGGACCGTTCACCGTCTGGGTGAACGACCACTGCGGAAGCGTGGGCGAGCAGCCAGCCGTGTTACCGCAAGCTGCGGTCGCGAAGCTATCCGGAATACCGTACGGGTTGCCAGTGAACACCGCGTTCGAGATCGTGTTGTCGACCGCGCGGCTATCGATGTCCTTATAGAACACGGACAACGACAGCAACGACTCACGCGCGAAGTACCATTCGACACCCAGGTCGTAGGCCTTGGCACGCGTAGGATCGAGGTTCGGGTTGCCGACCGTTGCGCTTCGAGCGGCACCGCTCACCGTGACAGCGAAGCCCGGAGTCAGAGCAGCCAGCGGCGGACGAGACATCACTTTCGCAGCAGACGCACGGACGACGACTTCATCCGTCACGTTCAACGACAGGTTCAACGACGGCAGCGTGTCCGTGTAGTCACGGCTCGCCGTGACTGCTACGACAGTACCCGCAGTACCCTGAGCCGCGAAGCCGCGCGAGAACTGATCGGTCTGCACGTAGCGCACACCGAGGTTGCCACGCAGAGGCATGCCCGCGATGTCAGTCGTGAGCTGCGCTTGCGCGAAGTAGCCCATGTCTTCTTCTTCGACGCCGCGGTTGTTGCCAAGGATCGGCGTAGCAGACAGCGGAATCGAGTCGAGACCGAACAAACCTCTCGCAGCGTTGTAGTTCGGAATCAGGAACGACGCGTTCGAGCCGTTGATGTCGCCGCTATAGGTGAACACCTGGCCGTAGCTCGCGATCGGCACGCTCTGGAAGCGAGTAGCCGCACAGGTTTCCGCGTTAGCGGTCGGAGCCTGCGCCGGCGTACAGAAGCTCGGATCGATGCGACGCTCGGTAGTGGCGAACTCGAACTTCTTGTACTGCACGCCGCCCTTGAACGACAGCATGTCGCTGAATTCCCAGTCCGCGTCGAGCTGACCGTTGGTGAATTCATTGGTGGTCGACTGCGGACGCAGACGGATCTGCGACAGGTACCAGCCGTTCGAGTTGACCGTCGAGGTCGCGCCGGTTTGCGGTGTGCCGTTGACGGTGCTGGTCAGCTGAGTGTTGCCGTAGTTCAGCGTCGGCTGGCGGTTGTCGCCGCGATAGTCGTAGCTGAAGAAAGGAACGTTGTTCCAGTCGAAAATCAACGTGGTCTGAGTCGGGTTCGTTTGCTCGGCCTTCGACGTGCCGAACAAGCCGTTGATCTTGACCGTGTCGGTGATACCTTGGGAGAAGTCGAGGGTCGCTTGCTTGAACTCGGTGCTGAGCTCATCGAAGCGCGACTCGGTACGCAGGTCGACGTTGTTGAACGCACCGTAGGTCATGGTGTTGGTGCCGTCGATGAACTGGTCGGCCACCCGCATGCCCTGCGAGTTGGTGCTGAAGTTCGGCACTTCCAGGAAGATTTCGCTGCGCTCGGCGTTGAACTCGGCATACAACAGGTCGAGGTTGATCGACGTGGTGTCGGTCGGAGCGAACTGCAACGCGCCGGTCACACCGAGACGATCCTGGTTGTGCTCGTACGCGTCGTAACGCGGGATACGCGGCTTGAATGCAGCGTTGATCGCGTTGATGTTGCCGGTGGTGTTGGTGGGGGCCAGAGTCATTGCGCCCGCGCCGACGGTCGGGCTCCAACGCACAGTGCTGGCACCTTCGTCGGTCAGGTTGCGCTCGGTGTATGCAACCGAGAGCAGCGCGCCGAACTTGCCATCGGCAAACGTGTCGCTGATGACGAACGCGGCGCGCGGATCGACTTCTTCGGAGAGGTCGTTGTACTGCGCGGTCGCGGAAGTGACGATCGTCAGACCGTCGTAATCGAACGGACGGCCCGTTCGCAAATCAACCGTCGCGCCCAGCGAGCCTTCTTCCACTTCAGCGGATGCAGTCTTGCGAACGGTGATCGAGTTGAAGAGTTCGGAAGCGAACGTATTGAAGTCGAAGCCACGGCCGCGGTTCGAACCGCCGGCAGCGTCGGTGCCGCCGTTCGCGGACATCGCTTCCATGCCGTTCAATCGCACGCGAGTGAATTCCGGGGACAGACCGCGAACCGTGATGGTGCGGCCTTCGCCGGCATCACGCGCGATCGACACGCCAGGAATACGCTGCAACGACTCGGCGAGGTTCAGGTCAGGGAAGTCGGCAATGTCTTCGGCGACGATGGCGTCGACCGAGCCGACTTGCTCGCGCTTCAAGTCCAGCGCCTGGCTCAAGCTTTCGCGGAAGCCGGTGACGATGATTTCCTCAACTTCACCTTGTACCGCTTCTTGATCCTGCTGCGCTTGTTGCGCGAAGGCTGCGGCGCCGATGGCCAGCGACGCTAGTCCGAGGGTGGTCCTTACCGCAACGTCCAACGGACGGAGGCCAAATCTATTCCACATGGTGCTTACCCCAAAAAATATCAGCCCTAAGATGCTGTCGGCCACGCCACGGGCTTGCCCGGGTGTGGCCGCACTGCGCAATCGTTGCCGATCAGCCACCCCGATGTTGTGACACCGCTAACACATTGGCGAAAGCCGTTATGACACCGGTGACAATGGGAGGCTATCAGGTCATTTTGGTGCTCGCAAGGCACCTGTAGGCGTCTCAACTGTTGCCAATGACCTACAATCTGCGCAAGCAATACGCCTTTTGCGCAAACATCGATCGTCCAATCTAGAGAAACTCGATTCATGAACTCGGCCATCATCTGTTTCGGCGAAGTCCTACTGCGCTTGTCTGCACCCGGTAAAGAGCTGCTGTTGCAGTCTCCCCACTTCGAAGCGCACATCGGTGGTGCAGAGGCTAACGTTGCCGTGTCGTTACACAAGTTCGGGCATCGCACTAGCGTCGTAAGTACGTTGCCGGAGTCAACACTCGGCCACGCTTGCGCCGACGAGTTGCGCCGTCATGGCGTGGACACGAGCGCGATTCAGTATCGCGACGGTCGCATGGGCATGTACTTCCTCACGCATGGTGCCGGCCATCGACCCGCCGAAGTGCTCTACGATCGCGCCAATTCAGCATTCGCCGTTGCTCCAGCAACTGCGTACGACTGGAAGTCGCTACTTGCCGACGCGCGTTGGCTGCACATCTCCGGCATCACACCCGCGGTGAGCAGTTCGACCGCAGAAGCAGCAGCGGATGCAATGAAAGTTGCACGCAATGCTGGCGTTAAGATTTCTTTCGATTGCAACTTCAGAGCGCGATTGTGGGGCGCCCGTTCACCGGAGGCTCCGCAACTGTTGACTCGTCTTTGTGAACAAGCCGATGTGATCTTCGGCGACGATCGCGACTTCGCGTTCATGCTCGGCTTCAAAGCCTCCGCTGCCGATCCGCGTCGCGAGGCCGCCGATTTCGCGTTCTCCAAGTTCAAACATTTGCAATACATCATCTGCACCGAGCGTGCGCGCAGCAGTGTCGATGTACAGCAGCTCACAGGTTTGTTGTTCGATAAGAAAACGACGTACACCAGTCGTTCTTATCCGTTGACCGGCATCGTCGATCGCATCGGTGCGGGCGATGCATTCGCTGCCGGCGTGATGCACGGTTTGTTGAGCGGCAAGTCGCCGCAGGAGTCGATCGACTTCGGCGCCGCGGCCGGCTGCTTGAAGCATTCCATCCCGGGCGACTTCAACTTGTTGACGGTCGCAGACGTGGAGTTGCTGCTGTCGGAAAAAGGCGGCGACGTGCGCCGCTAAACACCATTTCGTATCACTCGGCACATCCGTGTGCCTCGCCCTTCGGACAGCCTGGAAGGCTGCGCAAAACGTCTATCCTTGACGTTTTGTCACTCGCCGGTGCCGCGTTCAACATGCTGTGGACGCGGCGCTGTCGTATCATGGTGTCCTGGTTGCGACGGCCGTTCTGGCCTGCGGATCTGGCGGAGGACACATGTACGAGTTCAAACGGTTTTATATCGACGGCGCCTGGGTCACCCCGCCGGGCCGCCGCGAGCTGGCGGTAACAAATCCCGCCACGGAACAACAGATCGGCACGATCCTGCTCGGCACTGCCGACGACGTGGACGTTGCCGTTAAAGCAGCACGCGCTGCTTTCGAAAAATATTCCGAAACCTCGCGCGAAGAACGCGTCGCGCTGCTTGAGCGCATCATCAAGGTTTATCAGGCGCGCATCAAAGACATCGCGCTCGCGATCTCCGACGAGATGGGCGCACCGATCAAGTTCGCGCTCAACGCACAGGCGGGCAGTGGCTTGGGGCATTTCCTGTCGACGCTGCAAGCGTTGCGGGAATTCGAGTTCGAAGAGCGCTTGGGCACGACACTGCTTCGTCGCGAGCCCGTCGGCGTGTGCGGTTTGATCACGCCGTGGAATTGGCCGCTCAATCAGATCGCGTGCAAAGTCGCTCCCGCACTCGCCGCCGGCTGCACGATGGTGCTGAAGCCAAGTGAAGTTGCTCCGCTCAGCGCACACATCTTTGCTGAAGTGATGCATGAAGCGGGCGTGCCGAAAGGCGTGTTCAACATGATCGACGGCGATGGCCCGACCGTTGGCGAAGCGCTCTCCCGTCATCCCGATATCGACATGATGTCGTTCACCGGCTCGACTCGCGCTGGTGTGCAAGTGGCGAAGGCCGCTGCCGAGACAGTGAAGCGAGTGTCGCAGGAGCTCGGTGGCAAGTCGGCGAACATCATTCTCGACGATGCGGACTTGAATGCGGCGGTGAAGAGTGGCGTGTTATCGATGATGTCGAACACTGGCCAGTCATGTAATGCGCCGTCGCGCATGTTGGTGCCGGCGAAGTTGTACGACGAGGCCGTGAAGATTGCCAAGACGATCGCGGAGAAGCCGGTCGTCGGCGATCCGAAGCAGGACGGCGTCACCATGGGACCGGTCTCCAACAAAAACCAGTTCGAGAAGATTCAACGGCTGCTGCAGAAAGGCGTCGAGGAAGGCGCGACTGTCGTCGTCGGCGGCCCGGGTCGGCCGGACGGTATCAACCAGGGTTACTTCGTGAAACCCACGGTGTTTGCTAACGTTAACAACGAAATGACGATTGCCCGGGAGGAGATCTTTGGGCCAGTGCTGGTGATGATTCCTTATCAGACCGAGGAAGAGGCAGTGCGCATCGCCAATGACACTGTGTATGGGTTGTCTGGGTATGTTTACTCAGGAAACATCGATCATGCGCGGTCGGTCGCTAAGAAGCTGCGGACTGGCATGGTGCACTTGAACGGCGCCTCGACTGATATCAATGCGCCGTTCGGCGGGTACAAGCAGTCGGGCAATGGGCGCGAGTGGGGTAAAGAAGGCTTGCGTGAGTTTCTTGAGACGAAGGCGATGATGGGGTATTCGGCGGGGTGATGCCTCGTGGCCTGCGCGTGCATCGGTGGCATGCGGAGGCGTTGTCGTAAGAGGCGTCAGTGACTCGCGGAGGCCGGTGCGGGGTATCTCTCCCCAGCAACCTCCCCGACGCGAGCCACCGACGCCTCTTCAGTCTTAAAGGTGCGGCCCACTATCCGGATTTGGAGCCGGCGGCGCCTCAGTCCGCCGATCGAAGAACCGGCGAATTTTCATCCCGGCCAGCTCCGTATCTCCACTCCAGGCCATGAAGTACTCAAGCTGCCCCGTCTTCTGCACGACCCGAAACTTCTCCACCGCCCTCGGCCCACTGCGCGTGCGGCGCTCGATCACAAACCATTCCCCATCCCAACCAACTCTCGAATCCGCGAGCTGACCTTCGGGCAAGGACACTTGAGTGTGAGTCCCCGCCTCCACCCGCCGCGAGTCCACTGCCGAAATCACGTCGAAGCTCGTCGGCCCGGCTTGTTTGATCTCAAGCGTCGAACTCACCGCAAGCATGCGGCGTAAATTCTCTTGCTGCTGTTTTTGCCAAGGTCTAGGCCCACGACGCCGGCTGGCATCCGGCGGAGGTGCCTCAGGGTCGATGGCTGGCGGCATGCCGGGAGGACGGCTCTCTTCCATGCGCCGGCGGAAACGCTCGAACTGCTCTCGCTCCTTCGCCTGCCGCTCCGCGAGGATCGCTTCTGGGTCATCGCTGGTCGCCGCGTTGAGCACCCAGTATCCGGCCAGCTCTACCGGCTTCTTGGGCAACGGTGCGTAATCGGCAAAAGCCAGCGCCGGGCACAGGCACAGTAATAAGAGGAGGGGGTAACGGAGCGCCGACATCCGTTGAGTATGTCGGAACTCCAATACTTATTTAAAGGGATCGGCTCGCAACACCGCTCGGCGCGTACGAATCGCGTTGCCAAACAGCCGGGCGCTCTCGACGGCCGCCCGCTCCGCGTCCTCCACGACGCCCGACCACTGCAGGAATCCGTGGATCAGCGTTGGATAGTTCAAGTACGTGACCGCCGTGCCCGCTTTCTCCATGCGTCGCGCCAGGCTTTGGCCGGGATCGCGCAGCATGTCGAAGCCGGCGGTGACGACGATGCTCGCCGGCATCTTCTCCATCTTCACGCTCTTGATCTCCTTCACCGCCCGCTCCGCCATGCCCTTGTTCGGATACACGACCGTCATCATGAAATCGCGGAACGTCGTGTCGAGGCCGTAACCCTCGGCGAACAACTTCGACGACTCGTAGTGAGGCGATAGATCGATCGCTGTGTAGTAGAGCAATTGATACAACGGCGTCGGCCGCCCGGCCGCGAGCTGCCGCTGCGAAATCGACATCGAAATATTTCCGCCGGCACTGTCGCCGCCAACCGCAACGCTCTCCGGATCGCCACCGAAGCTGCGAGCATTCGCGCGTGCCCATAGGAACGCTGTTTCGCCATCGTCGTTCGCCGCTGGCCAGGGCCACTCCGGCGCCAGGCGATACTCGACAGATATCACAATCACCTGCGCTTCGTTCGCGATCAATCGCACGGCGCGGTCGACTGCTTCGATGCCGCTATAAAGCCAACCGCCGCCGTGAAAATACAGCAGCACCGGCAGCAGTCCGTCTTGCTTCGTTTCGGGCGTGTAGATGCGGAGTGAAATCGAACCGCCGGGGCCGGGAATCGAACGCTGCTCGATCGAGCGCATCGGCTCAGTCACTTTGGTCATCAATGCCCATTCGCGAGCCAGCGCGTTGCGCGCAATGATGCGATCCGAGGCACTACGAAACATTTCCAGCCCGCGCTTCACTTCCTCAGGCGTGCGGCGCCGACGGTCTTCGAGGTAGTACTGCAACTTCGGATCGAGGACCTGACCGTCGATGACTTCGCGCGGGCCGGCGAGATTCTTCAAGAACCATTTCTCCGGCTTGGACATCAGCTCCAGCCGGTCCTTTTCCGCATGCGTCGGCTTGAAGCTATCCGAGACACCGGCTTCAGCGACACCCGCAATGGCGAACACCATGAGTGCAACCAGTCTCAGCATTGTGGGGGGACCTTCGAGGGCTAGCTGAACGAGCGGGACGATTCAGCTGTTCGCCAGCTCCCAGGTAGCCGTTTCAGCCACCTTCGCGACCTGGATGTCAGGTCACATTCACGCGAGTCGATGTTGACATAAGCACACCAGCCACTACTGAAAACGCGCCTGGGGCGGGATCCCGACTGCGTTCAACTTCCTGTCACAGTCGCGATTTAACCTGTGGTCGCCATTCTTTTGCCGCTGCCCGGGTGCAACCGCTTCATGAGGCTCTCTGCGAAATCATCAGCATTGGGGTTACTCATAGTCGGCTGGCTGATGAGCACCAGCTGCGCGGCGGATCCTCTGCACCCATTTCAAAACGACGGAACCTGGCGGCACGAATTCAGCGGCTGGCAGTTCCCGAAACAAGTGAGCGGCCTCACTCGGGTGCAGGCGCCGTACACCATCGACGGCAACAACGACGTCGGCGCGCAGTACGAGCAAACAACCGACGACGCACGTGTAGCAGTCATCGTTGAAATCTACATGGCCGACTCCGCGGCGACCGATGCCAGGCTCGAAGGAGCGAAGACGACTGCTGCCAGCAAGGCGGGCGGCTCGGTTCAAGTGCGATCCGAGAAACCCTTCAAGGTTGATTCGAACCCACCGGTTCGCGGCACGAAAGTCGCGTATGGCAAGCACACGAGTTTGTATTTCTTCGCGATGGATCGCTGGAGCGTCAAAGTGCTAGGCAGCGCGCAAGGTAGCGCCAACGATAAGCAGCTCGATGCCTTCGTACGAGCATTGCCTTGGAATACACTGGGCGACCCAACAGCACTGCATTGAGTTGTTTGTATGGCGCGAATGCCGGTCGTCGCGATAGTTGCCATGCTGGCTGCGGCCGTTGGCATAGCCTACGTAAAGACGAATCGGTCCAGGCCAGACGACGGCAACGAAGCAAAAACGACTAGCGCGCCTGCCGTAACAGAGGCGCCCGCGAAGCCAATCGAAGCGCCACCTATGGCCACCACGGCCAAGCCCGTAGAAGCAGTTCGCCCACCATCGTCGCCCAACGATGTAGCGCAGTGGATTGCGAACACTCAAAGCAGCGACGCCAAGATGCGCGCCGACGCGATCCAAGCACTAGCGAATGCGCCCAAGGCACAAGCGCTCCCAGCGCTCAAACGTGTGTTGGAAAGTGGCGAGCCGCAAGTCGATCGGCAAATCGCTCTGCGCTCACTGCATGTTCTGGCGTTGAACGACGGCGATGACACCGGCACGATTCGCGACACCATTCGCTATGCCGTGTATCACAGCGACGACGAAGGCGCGGCGCAAAGTGCGCAGGCATATCTCGAAGACATCGAAGCGGCGCTCGCGGAGCGAACCGAGGGCGCGCCTCAAAATGATCCCGCGGGATTCCCTTTTGCTCGTCCTTCGGACTAGCAACGGTCAGAAGCTTGCGCTGAGAGTCACGCGCACCGTGCGTGGCTCAACCGGATGGAAGTGAATGTCTTCGACCGGCTCCGTCTCGTTCGCCAGCTGCGACTCGTAGAAATAAGTGATGTCGCTGTCTTCGCTGTCGAACACGTTGTAGACCGCGGCGCTGATCTTGTAACGCTCCAGGAAACGATAGCCCGCTTCGAGGTTGACCAGCGTCGTCGGCTTGAAGCGCACGCGATTGTCTTCGATCAACGGTGCCTCGCCGAAGTGACGGAAGCGCGCGCCGCCGAACCAGCCGCTCGGATGATCGATTGCCAGACCTACCGACGCGACATTCTCGACCGCACCGGGAATACGATCGCCGGCCGGATCGAAGTCACTGAAGCGAGCGCGCGACCACGCGAGGTCGGCATCCAAGATCAACCAGCTCAATGGATTCCAGATCACCGAAGCTTCCACACCGCGGCGCTCGCTCGCACGGCTGGCTTCGGTGGTACCAGCGTCGCCGATGAACAGCAACTCGGAATCGAGCTTCAAGCTCCACACCGAGAAACTGAGCTGCGTGTTGGGAACAATCGCGGTACGCAGGCCGACATCCATGCCCGTCGCATCGACCAGCGCGTCGACGCGGTCGGCCCGCGTCACGCCATCGGTCGGATCGACTTTGATCGTCGTGCCGCGCGCGTCGTTGCTATGAAATCCTTTGCCGGCGTTGAAGAAGAACTCAGTCTTGCTCCACGGCCCGAGCACCAGCGCGAACTTCGGACTGACGTTGGAATCGCTGTCGCGTCCTGAGTTCACTGCCAGTCCCGCGTCGACATCGAAGTCGAACCGGTCGGCTCGTAAACCAACCGTGGTCCGCACACGTTCGCTCCAGCGTGTGTCGACGCTGCTGTACAAGCCATAGCTCGTCTGCCGAACCGCGTCTTCACGCACTGTCTCGAAACGTTCGCCGGCAATCGTGCGATACAAACCGACCTTGCCGATGTCGTCGTGACGAACTTGCACGCCGGTCGAGAACACTTGATCGAGCCCCGACCAGCCAAACGACGAGCGCCACGACCAATCGCCGCCGTACACGCGACGCTGATCGACTTGCTCGACCTGATCGCCGTTATCGGGATCGGTGAAATAAGAGAAGTTCGAAATCAGATCCAGGTTGTAGTCGAGCGCATACAACAACGCTTTGGATCGACCGCGACCGAGCGCGCCGGTCCAATCCGCCGACAAACTATATCGATGCGAATCGCCGCCCCCGCTCGGATCGACGGCGCCGAAGCGATCGATCAGGCCGGATTGCACGGCTCGCAGCGGAACTTGATCCGTCGCTCGCCAATCGCCTTCGTAACCTTGCGCGGTGATGCTGAACAATCCATCCGACGTTTCGTGGCTATAACGCAGCAGACCGTTGCGCTTCTGATAGTTCTCCGGCAATTGCCACGGCCCGTCGATGTGCGCGTAGTCGAGCCCCACCAGCATCGTGCCACCACCGACATCGGCAGAACCAGCGACGAGGCTACGGAAGTAATCGTCTTCGCCGCCTTCGAGCACGACCATGGGCGCATCGAGCGAACGGCGATAACGCATGTCCACGGCGCCGGCCGCAGAGAAGTTGCCGGTCTCGGCGTAGTAAGTGCCTTTGCGATATTCGATCGACTGCATCAGCTCCGGAATGACGAAGTTGATGTCGGTGTAACCTTGGCCGTGCCCATGCGTGGGCATGTTGACCGGCACGCCGTCGACGCTGGTCGCGAGATCCGTGCCGTGATCGAGATTGAACCCGCGCAGGAAATATTGATTGGCCTTACCGTCGCCGCTGTGCTGGGTAACGATGAGCCCCGGCACAACTTCCATCAACTCGCCGGCGCGAAGCACCGGACGCGTTTCGAGCTGCTCGGCACCGACTACACCCTGGCTCGCCGACAGCGGCGCACCATGCAACTGATCGAGCCGGCCGTTGACGACGACTTCCTCCAGCACCGTGGTCGGCAAGCCGCCAGCCCATGCGGACGAGCTTGCAGCAAGCGCGGCGACCCAAAGGCCCTTCTGCGCACGACTCATCATTCTTAGCCCACGATACTGACGATGCGTCCGATCGACCAGAAAGCGGCGACGCCGCCGATCATATACAACGCCGGCACGCGGATCGCAGCGAACTTCGGCCGGGCAGCAAACGCACGATACAAAACGAATGCAATCGCCACCACCAGCAACTGCCCGATTTCGACGCCGACGTTGAAGGTCAGCAACGCCACGAACAAATGGTTCTGTGGCAAACCGATGTCCGCCAAGGCTCCAGCAAATCCCAGGCCATGCACCAGTCCGAACAGGAACGCGACCAGCGCGGGCCAGCGCCGCGACAACGTTTGTTCTTTGTGGAGCGCCTCGGCCGCGACCAGCATGATGGAAAGAGCAATCGTTGCTTCCACTGGAGGCGAGCGCAGCGTGAGCAAACCGAGCGCGCTGAGCGCCAATGTGAGGCTGTGCGCCAACGTGAATGCACTGATGGTGAGCACCAGCCGGCGGTTGAAGCTCACCAGAAACAACAACGCCAACACGAACATCAAGTGGTCGAAGCCGCCGAGAATGTGTTCGATGCCGAGCACGATATAGGCGCTCGCGATCTCACCCATGCCTCGCTGGTCTTCGGCCGAGCCGTAGAGCTGCACGTCCGGCTGCCCGGCTGTGAGCGTGAACACGCGACTCTGGCCATCCAACCAATAAACTTTCACAACGGCGGCCGAGTAACGCTCGCCTACACCGTGAACCGCGAGCGTGCCACGCAACCCAGCGGTGCCACAGCGGAGCATGTTCCCATCCGCTGTGCAGCTGTCCGGCCAAAGTGGTGTGAGCTCCGAGTCGGCTGGACGATTGCCGCTCGCAGTCCACTGCCACAGGAATTCGCCCGGAGCCGTTTCTCGCACTTCCATCTCTGCCATGCTCATTTCATGAGCGAGCACGGCATTCGAGATGAGCGCGAGGAACGCGATCATCACCAGATGAAGCAGGCGCATTACTTCGACGCCTCGGCTTCGATCCTGATCGTGTATTTCTTCGCCAGCGCGCGCACGGCGGCGCTGCGTTGTTCGGACATCACTGCATCGGTCCAGTCTTGCAACACGATGCCGGACAGCTTCTCGAAGTCAGCCGCCTGACCCGGCGTCGCCGATTCGAGGCGCATGGCGCGCCAGCCGTCCTTGCCTTGAATCGCACGCCACTCTTTCGGCGGCGCTGCTTCCAGTGCAGCAGCGAAATCGGTACCGTAGCTCTGCACGATATTTCCATGCGGCCGGTCGGTGAATACGCGCAGGCCAGCTTCGACGTCCGGCGCACGGCCGCCATTCAGCGCACTCACAAATGAGCGAACCGCGGTTTCGGACAACTCTCCCGACAACACCGCTTCTTGAAAGCTAAAACGCGCGGGCTGGTCGTAGCGCGCCCGATTCTTCTCGAACCATTCACGCAGAACCTTTTCATCGATGGGCGGACGCTTGGTGTTCGCGTCCACCATGCTCAGCGCTTTGAAAATCACGCGCTCGCGAATCGCGATGTCGCCCTTGTCGAGGCCGAGGGCGACGCCTTCGCGATACAACACTTCGTTATCGAGCCAAACCTGGCGCAACGCTTTCAGCTCCTCGGCATTGGGAGCACGGCCGCGCGATGTCTGGAATGTTTGGATGGCTTCGGCATCGACAGCTTGGTCGACGACGATGGTGTGGGGATCGTCGGCCCGGCCGGCGATGAAGTAATCGAGCCCGAACAACACCGCGCCGATCAGAATGAAATGCAGCAGCGGTTCGCGCAGCCATTTGCTCGTGCGTGCGCCGGGCGATGTCATCGAAACGTCAGACGTGGAGAGCACAGAAGACATAGAAGACTCGCCGTGACTTGTTAAAACTCGGGATCGGGCATCCTGCCACGACCCTTCGTGCGAACCGGCAAAAGGCGTGACTTTTGCCTCTCGCTCGCCGCCTGCGGCGGCGGGGTACATCCATGTACCCACGAAACGAGCGAACGCCGCGCGTTGCCGCCCGGCGTTCTTGGCTTTTGACGATCGAGGGCGTGTTATTGCACGCCGACGACGAACACGTCTTCTTCGACTTCGACGTAAATCGGATTGCTGTAGAACCACAGATCCGACCAGGCCGCGACGTCGTAGCTGACGTACTTCGGACCGGTGACCGCCGGGACACGTTCCAGGTGATCCGGGCAGCCGTCGATGCTGTCGCCCGTGTAGGTCGAGCCGGCCGGAATGGTCGACGTCGGATTGACCGTGCACGGAATCGTCAGCTTGGTCGGATCGCCCGCGTTGGTGTAGATATCGGCCAGCGGATTGCCGTTCGCATCGGTCTCGTACGGAACAGCCGCAGGCAGGTTCGAGCCGCGCAGACGCACGTACTGCGACTTCGCCACCGCCGGAAGACGGAACGACATCACCTTGTACTCGCCGTTGCTCTTCCACGTAGCGGCGCCGAAGGTACGCAACACAGCCGCCGTCGTGTTCTTGGCCGCAGCCGGAACGTTGGCCATGTTTGGGTTGTCGATCCAATCGTTCGGCCACTGACCGGCGTAGTCCGCCTGGCCCGGCTTGCGATAGCCGGTGACCTGGCCGCGAATCACGTCGATGTGATCCAGCACCGGCTTGTTGAGCGGCTGCACGATGCCGACCTGCGCCAGCGAAGGATTCGCGAACGAGTACGGAGCGTAGCTCTTGCCTTCCGGATCGCGCGCGACGATGGCGACGACAACATCGGAACCCTCGCTGACATGGACTTTGCCGCCCATGGTGGCGCAGCCGTCGATGCCGACTTGAGTGTTGTTGCTCGCAGCTTCAAGCGCGGCGGCTTCAAGCGTAGCTTCGCTCAGGTTCTTCGCCGAGCAGGCCACGAACGACAGGCGATCGATCAGCTGACCGCTGGAGGCGAACGCGTTGCCGGTACGCAGACCGTCGACGATTTCCTGCGGCGACAGCAGCTTCTGTTCGCTGCCCTTGGACGTCAGCACGAACGTGCGCTGATATTCGCCAGGATAGAAGTCCTGGCTGGAACGGCGATCGTCCGGGCCGAAGCTGCCGCGGTTGTGCCAGTCGGAGCTCGCGAAGAACCACCAGTTGCGACCTTCACCAAGCAACGCATCCCACACGCCGCCGACCTGCGCCCCGTACACGCCAGTGCCGCCGTAAGTGGTGCCGCCGACACTGTCGATCAGCACGCCGCCGATGTTGTTGCGATCCGGGCGATATTCGCCGCGATCGGCGGAAGCGCCGTGACCCGGTTGGGTTTCGAAACCGAACGCGATGTCCGGACCCGCGTTGTTGAAGTTGCGCAGATGCTCGACGTTGTAACCGTTGTTGCCGTCGGGATTGAACGGTCCGGCACGCTCAAGGTGCGCAGGCACGTAGTAGCTGCCCTTGGTGTGATACTGCTCCATCCACTTGATGGCTTCGACGGTCTTCAAGTGACCTTGCACGCCGCTGCCCGCACCGCCGGCCGGCATCAGCTTGCCCGCCGTCGGGCTCCAGCTCACATCGGCTTCGTTGGCGCTGCCACGAACCTTACAGTCCCACTTCGTGCCCCAGGACGCCGCGGCACCACGGCTGTTGTCGGTGTCGCCGCGATCGAAGCAGTAGGACCATTGAGCTAGCGCCGTCGCATTACCGAAAGGCGCGTAGCCCGTGCTCGTCACTTGACCTTTCAACTCCGGGCTGATGACCTGGCCGGAGATCACGGACATCGACGAGTGCTCGTGACCGGCCACGACGGATTCGAGGCCGATGAACACCGGCACGTTCTTCAAGCCGCTCAAATATTCGGTGATCGGATACTGATATTCCTGGATCGACTGCCAGCGCCACATGCTCGGATTGGCCTGCGAGCTGAGCGGAGTCGTCGAAGTGCCGTTGGCAGTGCCGGTGTTACCTTTCACCGCGGCGACACCGATGCTGGCGGCCCACGTCGTCGTCGGACCCTTGCCTGCGACGAACGGATAAGCGGGTGTGCTCAGCGTGGCGTCTTCGACCAGCGTGCAATTGCGGTTGCCATTGCCACCGTGGCCGGCCTGCACGAACCAGTCGAGACCCCAGGGCGTGTCCTGGGAGTCGGTCGCCTTCTTGACCAGCTTCTGCATCGAAATCGAGCCGTCGGAGCAGGTCGTGTGATTGTGGAAGTCGCCGGTGGTGTATGTGCCCTTGACCGACTTGGCGGACACATTCCCCACATCCTTGGCTGTAGCAGCGGCCATCGTGGCGGCGCTGAGGACCGTCGCGACCGCCCAGGCGATCTGACTTCGGTTGATTGCAACTCTCATTGGTATCGGCGCTCCCTTCAAAGGGTTTTGATCGAAGAAAATCGTGCGGGGAGCGTAGAGAGACGATGTGACTGGATTGTGAACCTTTGATGATCCTTACGAAGTTTTGCGACGTAAGCGCGCTGGGTCGTCACGAAGCTGTAGCAATTGCATTCCTAAAATAAAAGGTTATGCACGAAGTCATCGGATTGTTTCCCACGCCGTTCATGCGCATTCCCGGCGCGCTCGACCGGAATCTGGTCGAGGGCCTGGTCAAGCACTTCAGCGCGCAGGCCGGCATCGCGAACAACTCGTCGGGCAGCCTTTCGCACACGGCGATGTTGCGTCCGTCCGATAGCTCATTGCTGGTGACAGCCGCAACCGCGATCACCCCGTTGCTCGCCGAGTTCGGCGCGTTGATGTTCGGCGAACGGCTCGGCTGGTCGCTCAAGGAGATGTGGGTCAACCTGCTCGACACCGGCGGCCGCCAGGCCATGCACAATCACGCCAACAGTTTCATTTCGGGCGTGGCCTATCTCACGCCGACGCATCCGGATTCGCGCACGGTGTTCATGAAGTCGCCGGGCGGCATCGAGTTCTCGTTCAAGAACGACCATGCGGGTGTGGTCACGGGACCATACAACGCGGATAAATGGATCAGCCCGCAGCCCGAGCCGGGTGACATCGTTTTGTTTCCCAGCTATCTGATGCACGCGGTGCCACCGAACCCGGGCGAGCGGCGAATCACCCTGGCGTTCAACGCCATTCCGACGCGGCTCGATTCCTGGGGCTACCAAATTGCATTCAGCGGCTGACGTGCACGACGCAGTCCATTCTCGCAGCGCCAGTCACGCGATGCTCGGCCAGATGGCACTGGCCTGCACATTGATGATTGCCTCCGGTTTCGCCAGTCTCGCGTATCAAATCGTCTGGACTCAACAAAGCACGTCGTGGCTCGGCCACGAATCGGCCGCGGTGCTCGCGGTTGTCGCGGCGTTCTTTGGCGGACTCGCACTAGGCGCGCTTGCGTTGGAGTCGCGTATCGAGCGCAGCTCGCGACCTGAACGCTGGTATGCCGGTTGCGAGATCACGATTGGTGTTTGGAGCATTGTGCTCGCGCTGGTGCTCAAACCGGCGTCAGGTGCATTGCTCTCGTTGCTCGGACCGCAGCCTTCGCCGCTGTGGCACTGGAGTGTCGCGTTCTTCGGAACATTCCTGTTGTTGCTGCCGGCGACGATGGCGATGGGTGCGACGCTGCCAGCAATGGAACGCGTGCTCGCGACCACTCAGACCAAGAACGTCGCGATCAGCGCGCTGTACGCGGCCAATACGTTCGGTGCGGTCGTCGGTGTGCTTGCAGCTGCGTTCTGGCTGGTGCCACAACTTGGGCTGGTGCGATCCGCAATCGCATGCGCGCTGCTGAACTTCGGATGTGCGGCGACGGCGCTGAGCTTGCAGACTTTTGTTCACGATCGCCCGCAAACGCAGCCATCGACGAGTGCATCGAACGGCGTGCTCGTGCTGCTTGCTGCGACGGGCCTGCTCGGAATTGGATATGAGGTGCTGATCGTACGGGCACTCAGCCAGATCGCGGAGAACACTGTCTATACATTCGCGCTGTTGCTGGCCGTGTACTTGGTGGGCACGGCAGTGGGGGCTGCGATCTACGCCCAATGCCTGGTGAATGCGAAGAACGCGGAGCGACTCCGGAGTTATCTGCTGCAGGCGTTGGCGGCGGCGTGCTTGCTGGGCACATTGCTGCTTGCCGTCGCCGCAGACATAAAAGAAGCGCTGCTTGCCACGTTCGGCATGAGCATGAAGACGGCGCTCGCAGCCGAGGCGACGATTGCGGCGACAGCATTCCTTCTGCCTACGCTTGTGATGGGCGCACTGTTCAGTCATCTAAGCACGGATGCGCGTGCGGCCGGCATCAGCTTCGGTCGCGCGATGGGTGCGAACACTTTAGGAGCGGCCGTCGCACCGTTTCTGTTCGGTGTGCTGTTGATGCCGCTGCTTGGATTGAAGCTCTCGCTAGTGCTGGTCGCCATCGGCTACCTGGCTTTGGTGGCGCGAGGCGCGTGGTCCGCGTCACTGCAGTGGACTATGGTCGCTGCATGCGTGGGTTGCTTCGTCTGGGCGCCTACACTACAAACTGCACAGATTCCGGAAGGCGGCCATTTGGTTGCTCATATCGAAGGCGTGATGGCGAGCGTCAGCGTGATCGAAGACGCAACGGGCGTCGCGACGCTTCATATCAACAATCGACAGCAGGAAGGGAGCAGCGTGACATTGCTCGCCGATGCCAGGCAAGCACTGTTGCCGGTGTTGCTCCATCCGGCGCCGATGCGCGCGTTGTTTCTTGGTATCGGCACCGGGCTCACCTCTTCCTCGGCAACCATCGATCCCGAGCTTCAGGTCGATGCCGTCGAGTTGCTGCCGGAAGTGATCGACGCGACGGCGTACTTCGAGAGTTCATTTGCGGCCAATTCGGATCGATCGAGACTCCACATGATGGCCGCCGATGCGCGACGTTTCGTTCGCACCGGCGCGGCACGCTACGACGTCATCGTTTCAGACAACTTCCATCCCGCTCGCAGCGGCTCGGCTTCGCTTTACACCGTCGAACATTTCGCGAGCGTGCGAGAGCGGTTGACGGAAGGTGGGTTGTTTTGTCAGTGGCTGCCGCTGCATCAGCTCGACTTGGAAACTCTGCGGAGCATCGTACGCTCGTACATGACTGTGTACCCGCACGGATCGGCGTTGCTCGCGACGCTGAGCCTGGACACGCCGACCATCGGTCTAATTTCACATCGAGACGGCGAACCGTTTGATGTGGAGCAAGTACGCCAGCGGCTCGACACTGCACAAACATTCGGCGGGGCGCACTTCGGCATCGGCGACGATCTGTCTCTGTTCGGCAGCTTCATCGCCGGCCCGCAGTTCCTCACGAAGTTCGCAGCCCAGGCGCCGTTGAACACGGACGATCGGCCTATCGTGGCCTATCAAGCACCGAACATTACTTATGTCCCAACCTCCGCCCCGCGCGATCGATTGGCCGAACTGCTGCGTGATGCCGACATCAGCCCGGCCGAGTTGCTAACCGCGAAGGCGCAAGGCGATTGGTCAACACGTTTGAGCGCCTACTGGATTGCACGCAACCAATTCATCGCCGCAGGCCGCGATGTGCACCCCAGCTCGGACGTTCGCGAGATGCTGTCGCAAGTGCGGGAACCGCTGTTGAGCGTGCTTCACACCAGTCCGGACTTTCGTCCCGCGTACGATCCGTTGCTACGGATGGCAGCTGCACTGAGTCGCATCGATCGAGACGCTGCTCGCTCCTTGCTCAGCGAGTTACAACAAGCGCAACCGGCGCGACCCGAAGCCGGCGAAGCGCTCCGCGAACTAACGACTGAATAGCTCGCACTGCACCGCGTGCCCATAAGGGCAGCCGCAAGACCAGGACCGACCGCGGTGTTAATCTTCGCGCTCCGTCCATCCTGGCCAAGGAGCCAAAAATGAAAAAGATCGCAGTCGTCGTGATGGCCGCCGCGTGCCTGACCACAGGCATCGGTATCGGTTATGCCGCGAAGGCCAAGGGCCCGGGCATGACACTCATCACCGGTAAGCCCGCAAAAGACGCAGGTGTTGCCGTGCTGAAAGAAGCGGAACGACTGGCCGACGGCGGCTCGTGGGAATTGATTCAGATCGCCCGGGTGTACTACCTCTCCGGCGACAAGCCGACCGGTCAGGCGCTGCTCGACAAAGTACTGAACGGCAAGTCCGAAAGCAGCGACTGGTTCCGCATCGCTCGCGTCTATGCCGAAGCCGGCGAGAACGAAAAGGCCGAGCAGTTGTTCCAGCGCGCGCTCGCGGCCAATCCGAAGGACGACAGCGGCCAAGCCGAAGTCGGCTCCTGGTACATCCGCATCGGTCAGCGCGAGAAAGGTGAGGAACTGCTGTCCAAAGCTTTCGCCAAGAGCTCGGACGACATCTGGCACTACGTGCGCGCCGGCGAAGCGCTCATGGGCGTGTCGCCGAAGTAACATTCGACAGATGTTTGGGCAAAGGGGCCGGACTCGTCCGGCCCCTTTTTATTTAGTGCGACACATCTCCAGGAAACGTTGGCGGAAGTCGCGCTCCAGCACCATGGGAATGCCGCCCTCCCAATCGTCGTTGCCTTCGATGATGGTTGGTCCTTCGGGCGTGATTGCCACATCCCAGCCGATGGAATGAATGTCGCGCAGATAACCGTGCAGCCGCGACACCAACTCGACAGCTTCCGCAAAGTACGGAATTTTGAAACCTTCGAATGCAATGCCGCTATCCGGATGGCGCGGCACACGCCCACCGTAACCCGGTTTGTGAAATCCTTCGCCGCGTAACTCGCCGCATTCGGGATCGATGCTGACGATCACGCCTCCGGCCGCCCAGTTGTCGACGCTCTTTCCGTGGGTGCCGATACGCATCGCGGCTGCAAATAGCTGCACAGTCGAGGCGGTCGCGAATGTAATCAGACGAACGGTATTCACCGAGTTCGAATGGAGCGAGCTCATGGCCTCGTGCTGACGAATCCGTTCCTGCAGTAAATAACGATCGTCGAGCCGATCCCTGAGGTCGGACACGCTGATGCGTCGATCCCGTACGATCAACGAGCCGCCTTCGATATGCAGCGGGAACGCGCCGTCGCCTTGAATGCCGCCGATCTTCTTGCAGAAGCCGTCGAATGTCACATCGGTGCGTTCGACGATCGCACGCAGCGGCAACGTCACATTCGTATCCAGCCAGGTGACGCGTTCGGCATCCAGCAATGCCAGGCTGCGCGGCGTCGCTATGCCTAAACTGCCGACGAACTGTGAGAAAACAAACTTGTCCCGGAGCACGCACACATAGTTGTACGGCCTGCGGCCTGTGTGCAGATTTCGGGTGTTCCGAAGTCGCCGGAACTGGCGATACGGCAATAGCTCTTTACGGCGGTCGACCGCCTTGCGGTCCAGGCCGTACACATAATAGTAGTTGTTGATCTCGCCACTGCGCAGCAGCCACCACAGCAGCTCCATGAGCACGCGCGGTTTGCTCTTGGTGGGCTCGTCGGGGTAGTAGGAGCGCGACAGCCGATCGTCGGTCGTGAGATCCCAGATCTTGCGAGCGGCTTTGACCGATCCGCGGCCAGCCCTCGTCAGCTGGCGGCTCATGGTCGACGCATTCATTGACCCCTCCCCCGTTGGAGTTATCAGGTAGGGCCTGTTAACACTCATTTCATGAGCTGCGTTGCGCCTCCAATCGCCTGCAGCAAGGCGCAAAGCGCAGCCCTTATGTCGATAAGGGCAAGCTTTGTAACGCAGCGGCGGGCGATTCGAGGCGCAACCCGTCTAACGAATAAATATCCTTCAATGGGACGAGCTATTGCGGTTCAGGCCGTCGTTACTCCTCCCTGGAGTACAGAGAGTACACGGCGGTCGTCGCGCCTAGTCCTGAACCGCAATAGCTCGTCGCAGCTCATGAAATGAGTGTTAACAGGCCCTTGCTCAATCGACGGGCGCGCAAAACGTTCCGTCGTGCGTCGCACGCCTGCGGCAATTCTTCAAGGGGAGGGATTGGAGCGGGCGACGGGTCTCGAACCCGCGACCTCAAGTTTGGGAAACTTGTGCTCTACCAACTGAGCTACACCCGCGTCCAAGGGTCGATTCTATGGCGGTAGCCGAGCCGGCAGCAATGGGCATGGGGGTATACTGCGCACCCCCTTTCGATCCAGGCCTGCCGTTCAGTGGCGTTGAGATTCGATTTACGCGATTTGGAATTGTTCGTGGCGGTTGCCGACGCCGGCAGCATTGCGCGGGCGGCGGAACGGTCGCACACCGTCGCGTCGGCGGTCAGCAAGCGGATTTCGGATCTGGAGGACGGCCTGGGCTGCGCGCTACTGCTGCGTGGTGCGAAAGGCGTGGAACTGACCGCCGCCGGGCATGCCTTGCTGGCAAGAGCGCGAGTGTTGCTGCATCAGGCAGCCCAACTCGACGACGAAATGCGCCGGCACGCTTCCGGTACTCGGGGCTACGTGCGGATGTTTGCGAACATTTCCGCCATCGTCGAGTTCCTGCCGGACTCGCTCGTGTCGTTCGGGCAACTGCATCCGGACATTCATGTGCATCTCGAAGAGCACATCAGCTCCGATATCGCCACGGCCGTCGCCGACAATTCGGCGGACCTGGGCATCGTTAGCGAGCTCCCAGCCATAGACGGCCTGACCACGGTGCCGTTCCGCAAGGACGACCTGGTGGTCGTGACCAAGCCGGATCATCCGCTCGCGTCCCGGCCATCGATTGCGTTCGCCGACCTGGTCGACGAGCCGTTCGTCGGCCTGCATGCCGGCAGCTCGCTGAATCGCTTGCTGACGCGCGCCGCCGTGGAGCTGAATCGCACGCTCAATTGGCGCGTGCACGTCACGAGCTTCGATGCGGCGTGTGCCATGGTGGCAGCCGGTTTGGGCGTCGGCGTCGTGCCGAAAGCGGCGACGACAGCATACATTCGCTCGCTGTCGCTGGCGTCACTGCCGCTCGCCGACGACTGGGCGCATCGACAACTATTTCTTTGCGTTCGCAGTGGCGCGCCGTTGCACTCCGCCGCCAAATTGCTTTTCGACCACCTGCAGGGAGTTGGGCAAAAGTCGCGCCTTTTGCCCAACGAGTCGAAAGGGCCTTGGCCACTTTCGACCATACAAGAAGACGCTTCCAAGAAATGACAGACGATCAGTCCGGCGACCACGCCGACACCCCGCCGCGACATCGTGGCGTGCGTAGCTTTGTAATCCGTGGCGGCCGTGCGACGGTCGCTCAGCAACGTGCGCTAGACGAGCTTTGGCCTCGCTACGGTATCGAGTTCGATCCCAGCGGGATCGATTTGAATCAAACATTTGGTCGCGCCGCGCCTCGCATGCTTGAGATCGGCTTCGGCGCCGGCGAAGCCCTGCTGCATTTCGCGCAGAGACATCCCGAGCTCGATTGCATCGGCATCGAAGTTCACAAGCCGGGCGTGGGCCATCTGATGCTCGGCGTGGAATCCGCCGGACTGCAGAACGTGCGTGTGGTTTGCCATGATGCTGTCGAAGTGTTGCAACAACAGCTCGCGCCGGGTTCGGTGGAGTTAATTCATATTTTCTTTCCGGACCCGTGGCATAAGAAACGGCATCACAAGCGTCGTTTGATTCAACCTGCGTTCGTCGAGTTGTTGGCACGAGTATTGGCCGGCGGCGGCACATTGCGCCTGGCGACGGACTGGGAACACTACGCCATGCAGATGCGCGAGGTCCTCGATGCGAGCACGGCGTTCGTCAACGAATCGGACACCGGCTTCGTCGCTCGTAACGATGAGCGGCCACTCACTCGCTTCGAACGTCGCGGCCATCGCCTCGGCCACGGTGTTTGGGATCTAAGTTACCGAAGGGTCACAGCGGCGCTGTGAGGGTAAAGTCACATTCGCAGGGTCGCGGAAAAAAATTCACGCATCATTCACGCCTGATGCCTTGCAGAAAAAATCCCACTTGAATCCGTGCCAGTACAGGACTAAAACAAACATCGACGAATTGCCCGTGAGCTCGCGAACCCCCGCCTGAAACGAACCGGTTCGTAGCATTGGGGCAAGGACTGCTCTCCTGATCTCCGCTGGAGGATCGTCAATGACGTCGCCGAGCCCGGTCGTGGGTGAATGGTATCGCCGCTTCAACGGCGCACTATTCGAAGTGGTCGCGGTCGATCGCGACGACGGCACCGTGGAAGTGCAACACTTCGACGGCACCGTCGAGGAGTTCGACCTGGAAGCTTGGGAAGAACAGGAATTCGAGGAAGCCCAGGCGCCCGAAGACTGGACCGGGTCGGTCGATGTCGAACCTGAGGATTACGAGTCCGAACGCGAGATTACCGCCAGCGGCGCATGGATGGATCCGCTGACCAGCCTGGACCGCTCCGAAGCTTCGGGATATTCGGAGTGGCCGTCGCCGCGTGACCTGTAACGATCGACTGTACTCGGCCCCCGATGCTTATTGCGGGCGAGGCTGATCCAGTTGTTTGATCTTGTCTCGCATGAACCACACCAGCAGCAAGCCCGGCACGGCGAGCAGCACGCTGACGATGTAGTAAGTGTCCCAACCGCCTCGATCGGCGATGTAGCCTGCGGGCCCACCTAATATGTAGCGCGGTGTCAGCGCGAACCCCGACAGCAGCGCGTATTGAAAGGCGCTGTAGCGGACGTCACACAGCGCCATGATCAACGCCACCGAAGCGATATTGCCCATCGCTCCGGCGATGTTGTCGACGCCTACCGCAACGATCATCAGCGGATAGCTCTTGCCGGTTAGCGCCAGCGCGTAATAGAGAAAATTCGACAGCGTCTGCACCACGCCGAAGATCAGCATCGACCGGAACAAGCCGAGCTTCACCATCAACACGCCGCCGAGCACGGCGCCCACGATCGCACTGGTCGTGAAGATCGCCTTGAGCACCACCCCGATCTCGGTCTTGCTGAAACCCACGTCCATCATGAAAGGCGTGAACAGACGTAGCGCGAACGCATCGCCGACTTTGAATAAAACCACCAGCAGGATCAGCGCCGCTGCGCTCGGCGTCGCCAGCAGCTCTCGCAACGGAACGACAACCGATTCCTGCAAAGTGCGGGGCGGCTGCTGCGCGTAGTGAGGCTCGGGCGCAAAGAAGGTCGCGAGACAAAAAATGAGCATGATGCCCGCGAGAATCAGGAACGCCGGCTGCCACCCGACCCAATCCGCGATGACCAGCGCGAGCGCCGAAGCGATCCAGGCAGTCGTGCGATAACCCAGATTGTTTGCCGCCGCCGCCATGCCGCGCTCGCTCGGTTGCGAGACGTCGGTGCGATAGGCGTCGATCACGATGTCTTGAGTGGCAGAGAAGAACGCGATCGCCACCGCGCAGACGGTGATAGGCGTCAACCACGTCGCCGGATTTTGTACAGCGTAAGCGGCGATTGCGATGGCGAGCGCGATCTGCGTGACCAGCATCCAACCGCGACGGCGCCCCAGGAACGGCAGCGGATAGCGATCGAGCAACGGCGCCCACAGGAACTTGAACAGATACGGCAGCGACACATAGGTCAATGCGCCGATGGTCGCGAGATTGACGCCGCTGTCCTTGAGCCAGGCCTGCATCGCGCTTTCGGTGATCTGATTCGGGAAACCCGAAGCGGCACCGAGCGCCATGATCGCGACCATCTTTGGATTGGCCAGGATTTCGCGGACTGTCGGCTGCGCGGGGGAGTCGGTCGCTGTGGCTGTACTCATCCGGCGATTATAGGTGCGGGCGGCAAATCGACTACCATCACGCTCGAATCCTCCGTTCAGCCTCGTTATCGACTCTACATGCGATCTTTCATCGATCTCTGCCTCGAATTGGGCGTGTTGCGCTTCGGCGAATTCAAGCTCAAGTCCGGTCGCCTGAGCCCGTATTTCTTCAACGCCGGACTGTTCAACTCGGGGCGAGCGCTGGCTGAGCTCGGTCGCGCGTACGCGCAAGCGATTCAAACCCACGGTATTCAGTTCGATGTGCTGTTCGGACCGGCCTACAAAGGCATCCCCTTGGTCGCGACCACTTCGGTCGCGTTGGCAGATCATCACGATCGCAACGTTCCCTGGGCTTTCAACCGTAAAGAGGCCAAGGATCACGGCGAAGGCGGCAACATTGTCGGAACGCCGCTGCGCGGCCGAGTGTTGATAGTCGACGATGTGATCACCGCTGGCACAGCCATCCGTGAAGCCACCGACATCATTCGCGCCGCCGGAGCCGAACCGGCCGGCGTCGTGCTGGCTTTGGATCGCCAGGAGCGCGGTCAAGGTAGCCTGTCCGCGGTCCAGGAAGTGGAACAAACATTGCACCTTCCGGTGACCAGCATCCTGCGCCTGGCCGACCTGATCGATTATTTGCGGCAGAGCGGAGATGCGGCTCAACTGGCTGCAATCGAGCGTTATCGCGGCGACTATGGCGTTACGGGCTGACCGGATGCGCTGGCCGTCGAACGAATTCGGGATCGATCGCCTCGCGGACACGCTCGGGACCGGAGTGACAAAAATTGTCCGAAGTTGACGCACCGGCGCTCTCCGGCACAATAGCCGCGCACTTCAGGGGATATTCGCTACCGATGCGCGAGATTCGAGCTATTACGATCTTCGCAGCCGCACTCGCATCGGCTTCCTCGCTGGCCGCGCAAAAAACCAGCGGCGAAGCCTACTATCGTTGCAAAGATGCCAACGGTCAGCCGCTGTACGGCGACCGCATGCCGTTCGGCTGCCAGGGCATGGACACCGAAGTGTTGAATGCCCAAGGCATGGTGCTCCGGGTCATCGAAGGCGATCAAACGCGCGCGGCCCGACTGACGCGCGAGGTGACGGAAAACAAGGAGCGCCAGGCCAAGGAACAACGCCAGCAGCGCGATCGCATGCTGACCGAAACGTACCTGAGCGTCGAAGATATCGAGCGGCTGCGCGATCAGCGCCTGGAGCTGCTGGCCGCGCAGTACCGGGCGACCGAGCTGACCATCAACAACATGAAGGAACGGCAGAACCGCCTGGAATCGCAGATCTCGCGCTTCAAACCGTACAGCGAGAATCCGAAGGCGCCGCCGCTACCCGACCATATCGCCGAAGAGATGGTGAATACCGTCAACAGCCTGCGCGTCTACCAGGAATCGTTGCAGAAGAATCGCGACGAGCAGGCGGACGTGAAATCCGCGTTCACCGCGGATATCAAACGTTTCAAAGAGCTGAAGGGAATCCGCTAACGTTTCGGGTTAGCTGCGACCCGAGCTGCCGAAGCCGCCGGCGCCGCGTTCGGTCGCGGCGAATTCGTTCACCACGTCGAACTCGACCTGCACCACCGGCACGATCACCAGCTGCGCGATGCGCTCGCCCGGTTGAATCGTGAACGTCGTCTGCCCGCGATTCCAGCACGACACGAACACCTGGCCCTGGTAGTCAGAATCGATCAGTCCGACCAGGTTGCCCAGCACGATGCCGTGCTTGTGACCCAGCCCAGAACGCGGCAACACGATGGCCGCATAGCCCGGATCTTCCAGATAGATCGCGATGCCCGACGGAATGAGCTGCGTATCGCCGGGCTTCAATTCCAGCGGCGCATCGATACAGGCGCGCAAGTCGACACCGCCCGAACCGGAGGTCGCATATTGCGGCAAGGGATATTCGCGGCCGATGCGAGCATCGAGCACACGAACCTGCAAACGGCGGCGCGCGGCGCCCGCCACGGATCCATCAGACATGGGTTCCATCAGCCATTAACGGCGGAAATCGTTGGAGTTGGAGTCGTCTTTGTTACTTCGCCGCGCGCACGATAACGCTGCGCGATCAGCTCGACCAATTGTCGCGCCAACGCGGCTTTGCTGGTCAGCGACAGTTCTTGTTTGCCGCCCTGCCAATACACCGTGAGTGCGTTGTCGTCTTTGTCGAAGGCCAAGCCATCGCCGACTTTGTTGGCGGCGATCAGGTCGAGGTTCTTGTTCGTCAGCTTGCTGAGCGCGTTGCGCTCGACGTTCTCTGTTTCGGCCGCAAAACCGACCAGGAACGGCGGCCGTTGATCGCTACGCGAGACGGTCGCTAAAACATCGGGAGCACGAGCCAGTGCGAGATTGAGCGTGTCGCTGGTCTTCTTGATCTTCTCGCAGGCGATGTCACGACATCGATAATCCGACACAGCAGCCGCCGCGATGAAAATGTCCGCGCCCACAACGTTACTTTGCACTGCCGCCAACATTTGCTCGGCGCTCTCGACGTCGACGCGCTCAACACCACGCGGCGTCGGAATCTGCACCGGCCCGCTCACGAGCACCACATGCGCTCCAGCTTCGCGAGCCGCCTCAGCGACTGCGTAGCCCATCTTGCCCGAGCTGCGATTGCTGATGAATCGCACGGGATCGATCTTCTCGCGCGTCGGGCCCGCTGTGACGACGACCTTCAGACCTTGCAACACGCCAGCACCACCGCGCGTGGTGAAAACTTCCGCCGCGATCTGCGTCGGTTCAAGCATTCGACCGACACCGACTTCGCCACAAGCTTGTTCACCGCTCGCCGGGCCGAGAACACGAACACCGCGCTCTTTCAACAAACGTACGTTTGCTTGCGTCGCCGGGTTTGCCCACATCTGCCTATTCATCGCCGGCGCGACGGTGATCGGCGCCGAGGTCGCGAGACACAGCGTCGTTAGCAAGTCTTCCGCGAAACCATTGGCGAGCTTTGCCAGGAAATCAGCCGTGGCTGGAGCGACCACAATCTCATCCGCCCAGCGCGCGAGCTCGATATGCCCCATCGCCGCTTCGCTGCTCTCGTCCCACAAATCGTCGCGCACCGCTCGGCCGGACACGGCCTGAAACGTCAGTGGCGTCACGAACTGCTGCGCCCCGTGCGTCATCACGACCTGGACCTCAGCACCCTGGTCCATCAATCGCCGCACCAGGTCCGGGCTTTTGTAGGCCGCGATACCACCGGTCACACCGAGCAGAATTTTGCGAGGCTGCGAGCTCATGGGCGAATTATGGGGGCGGCTTGCGGGGCCAGCAAACCACAACCGGGGCATACAAGCATTCCGGGGCGGAATCTCACCGGGTTGTTACTGCCTAGCGCAACTGGGAGCGTTAGTGCGCCCGTTTAGGAGCCAAAGTCCCTTGATCAGCAACAAACCTGAGGCCGTTCCGCCGCCATAGTTGTCCGCCTACAAGTGGAGGCAACGATGTCGATTCGTCACTGGCCAGAGGGCGACCGGCCGCGCGAAAAGCTGCTGAAAGTGGGTGCATCGGCGCTGAGTGAGGCCGAGTTGCTGGCGATCTTGCTGGGCGCTGGCGTACGCGGAAAAAGTGCGCTGGATGTGGCGCGGGCATTGCTGGCGGAGTTTGGATCCCTCCGAGCTTTGCTGACTGCCGAGCGACAACGCGTTTGTAAGGCGCGCGGGCTCGGGCCGGCGAAGTACGTGGCCTTGCAGGCGGCGTTGGAGCTGACGCGCCGGCATTACCAGGAAATGATGACGGCCGGGTCCGTCCTGGCGAACCCGCAGGCAACGCGTGAGTATGTGCAACTCAGGCTGCGGGACCTGCCGCATGAGGTGTTTTGTTGCCTGTTGCTCGACAGTCATTACCGCGTATTGGGGTTCGAAGAACTGTTCCGCGGCACTATCGATGGTGCGATCGTTCATCCTCGGGAGGTGGTCAAGCTGGCGCTGTCCCGGAATGCCGCGGCCTTGATCCTGGTCCACAACCACCCGTCCGGTGTCGCCGAGCCCAGCCCGGCGGACCGGCACATCACGGTCCGCCTCAAGGATGCGTTGGCCCTGGTGGATATCCGGGTCGTCGACCACCTGGTGGTCGGGGACGGCGTCTGCGAGTCGTTCGCCGAACGCGGATTGCTGTAGATGGGCTTCCCTAAGCCAGCGGCGGCTGGTATAAAGCGCGACTCGTTTTCGGGCCCCCGGTCCGTCCGCACCTTGTGCGCGGCCGGCCGCCCTAACCAGGAATTCCGCCATGTCCAGAGTCTGTCAGATCACCGGCAAAGGGCCGTTGACCGGCAACACCGTGTCACACGCCAACAACAAGCGTCGTCGCCGCTTCCTGCCCAACCTGCACGTGCAGCGTTTCTGGGTCGAGAGCGAGCGCCGCTTCGTCAGCCTGCGCGTGTCGACCCGCGGCCTGCGCACCATCGAAAAGAAGGGCATCGAGATTGTCGTTGCCGAACTGCGCGCCAAAGGCGTCGCGGTCTAATCCGGTAGGAGCTTAAGCCATGCGCGAAAAAATCAAGCTCGTGTCGACTGCCGGCACCGGCCACTTCTACACCACCACCAAGAACAAGCGCCTGCATCCGGACAAGATGGAAGTGCGCAAGTTCGACCCGAAGGCGCGTAAGCACGTCGCCTATAAGGAAGCGAAGATCAAGTAAGGCGCCTGTCCGTTAACGCGGACCGCTTACAAGTGTGTTTAAAGGCCCGCCTTCGGCGGGCCTTTTGCGTTTAAGAGGGTTCTGCCTGCCGGCGAGGCCCGGAGCCACATGAAAAAGCCCGCCTTTCGGCGGGCTTTCTGGTTTGGCGGTAAAGCCAACCCTGGAGATCAGGCGGGCTGCGGCTGCATTGCGTAGCTGCGCAGGGTGTTGGCGAAGTCCTGCAGGCCTTTGATGCCGCTGGCTTCGGCTTGGGCGATCCATTCCTTCAGGTGCTGGACCAGCTTTTCGTTGCTCATGTTCGCGCCGCTCCACATCACCGCCAGGCGCTCGCGGAATTCGTGGACGGTTTTGAGCGTCTGGTTCGAGGCCAAAACTTCCTTCAACCGCGATTGAGCCTGCGGATCGAGCAACGACGACTCGCGCACCAGGAGCTTGCGAACGCGACGGCTGAGCTTGTCACCAGCAAGGCGCAGCTCCTCGCGAAACACTGGCAGTGTGACGTTCCGGGTGTATTCACGCAGCACATGCATGCGATTCACGATCACCGCTCGCACGTTCTCCAAATCAATATGCACGCGCGGTTCGACTTTCGCAGGCGACGGCGCGACACGAATCACCCGAGCCAGGCCGAGCGCCTGGAGCACGCGGATGTAGAGCCAGCCGATATCGAACTCCCAACGCTGCACGGAGAACTTGGCCGAGCTCGGGAACGCATGATGATTGTTGTGCAGTTCTTCGCCGGCGAGCAGCACGCCCCACGGCACGACGTTACGAGCCGCGTCCGGACATTCGAAGTTGCGATAGCCGTAATAGTGGCCAAGGCCGTTGACGACGCCGGCCGCCAGCAGCGGATTGGCGAGCAGCTGCGCCGACAGGATGATGATGCCGGGGATGCCGAACAACACCAGATCGGTGACGATCAGCAGCACGATGCCGATGTTTCGATACTTGTAGTAAACGTTGCGCTCCATCCAATCGTCCGGCGTGCCGCGACCGAATTTCTCGGTGACTTCCGGATCGCGCGCGGCCGACTGATACAACTCGGCGCCTTCCAGCAGGACTTTCTTAAGGCCGAAGATGACGGGGCTATGAGGATCTTCCTTAGTTTCGCAGCGAGCATGATGCTTGCGATGCACGGCCACCCATTCTTTGGTGACGATGCCCGAGGTCATCCACAGCCAGAAACGAAAGAGGTGGCGCAGCGCCGGGTGCAGGTCGAGACTGCGATGGGTGGCATCGCGGTGCAGGTAGAGCGTGACTCCCATGAAGGTGACCTGAATCATCAGGAACGTCACCGCCACGTAGCCCCAGAAACTCAGGTTCAAAACGCCGTAGAGAAAATTTAAATTCACGTTCGGCCCTGCGCGGTACGAAAGGAAGGTGGGGGCGACTATAGCGGAAGCCGAGTCTTCACTGTGAAGGCGATTCCCGCTGTTTCAATGACTGTAAGTACGACCAACATGAACCCATCTCGTTCCGATGCCTGAACTTCCAGAAGTCGAAACCACGCGGCGCGGCATCGAGTCGTCCGTCGTCGGACACGTCATCCAAAAGCTCATCGTGCGCGAGCCCAGGCTGCGCTGGCGCGTGCCGCTCAATCTTGCCGATCTCGCCGACGGACAACGAGTGCAACAGCTGCGTCGGCGCGCAAAGTATCTCGTGTTCGATCTTGAGCGCGGCAGCATGATCCTGCACCTCGGAATGTCGGGCAGCCTGCGAGTCCTGCCTCGCGAGACACCCGTGCTCACCCACGATCACGTCGATCTGGTGATGGATACTGGATTGGTTGTTCGCTTCAACGACCCAAGGCGTTTCGGTTGTCTGCTGTGGACCGACCAGGATCCGTTGACTCATCGCCTGCTGAAGTCGCTGGCGCCGGAACCGCTCTCGGATGAATTCAACGGCGAGTACCTCGCGAAGGCGGCGAAGGGGCGGAGTGTCGCCATCAAGCAGCTGATCATGAACGGCCAGGTGGTCGTCGGGGTCGGCAATATCTATGCGAGCGAAGCTTTGTTTCGGGCGGGCATTCGGCCGAAGCGTTCAGCCGGCCGCCTGAAGCGCCCGGAGTTCGATGCGCTGGTGAAGTCGATCAAGGATGTGCTTCAGGATGCAATCCGCGCCGGCGGCACGACACTGCGCGACTACATCAACCCGGAAGGCATGCCTGGATACTTCCGGCAAAAGCTATTTGTATACGAGCGCACCAAAGACCCGTGCCGAGTGTGCAAGACGCCGATCAAACATTTCGTGCAGGGTCAACGATCGACTTACTTTTGTCCGACGTGCCAGAGGTAAGCGTTCAATAAACGACGCCGACGCCAACCCCGCGCGGATCGGAAACGGCTTTGACTTCGCCGGTGCGATAGTCCCACGTCACAATCTGCATGTTGCCGGGCTGCCGCGACTCGCGCAGGTTGTGGCCGTATTTCTTCAATGTTTCCTGTTCCGCCGGCGTGAGCGCGCCGGGCTCGAAGGACAACATATCGGGCAGATATTGATGATGATACCGGCCCTTCTTGACGATCTCGTCCGCCGGCACGCCGTGCAGCCAATCGAGCGTGGCCAATAACACCATGCCCATGATGTAACTGCCGCCGGGCGTCCCGAGCACCATCACGCCATCGGGTTTCTCAACAAACGTCGGTGTCATGCTCGACAGCGGCCGCTTGTGAGGCGCGATGGCATTCGCCTCGGCGCCGACCAAACGAAAACCATTCGGCACGCCGGCTTTCGCCACGAAATCGTCCATCTCATTGTTCAACATGATGCCGACACCCGGCACCATCAAACCCGAGCCGAAGAAAAAGTTGATCGACATCGTGCCGGCGACGCGATTGCCATCGGCATCGACGATGGAAAAATGCGTGGTCTGCTGACCAACCGGCGGCGACGTGATACCGGGCAGCGAATCGCTCGGCGTCGCGCGATCCATGCGAATCGACGCACGCTGACCCGCTGCGTAATACGGACTCAACAACTGCTCCACCGGCATCTGCACAAAATCCGGATCGCCGAAATATTGCGCGCGATCACGATGCACTCGACGCGCCGCCTCGACGACGAGATGTACACGCGTCGCGCTATCCAGTGAGTCGAGATCGAAGCCCGAGAGAATATTCAGAGCATCGATGAGCGCGATGCCACCGGACGAGGGCGGCGGTGCCGAGATGATCCGAGCGCCGCGATATTGTCCGTACACAGGCTTGCGCTCTTTGATCTCATAGCTGGAGAGATCCTGCAGCGACCAGATGCCGCCCATCTTCTTCACGCCGTCGACCAGCTGCTTGGCGACCGGACCTTTGTAGAATCCCGACGCGCCCTGCTCGGCGAGCACCGCCAACGTCTTCGCCAACTCAGGTTGTTTGATGAGCGTGCCGACCGCGGGCACTTCGCCTTTGACCAGAAATACCTTCGCAGCGGCACCAGCGTTGAACAGGTCTTTCTTGGCGACGATGCCGCCGCGTAGACGTTCGTTGAGCGGGAAACCTTCGCGCGCCAAACGAATGGCCGGTTGGAGAACGGTCTTGAACGGCAGCTTGCCGTAGGTTTTGGAAATGTATTCAAAGCCCGCGGGCTCGCCGGGAATGCCCGCGGCGAGCGCCGTGGAGGTCGAACGACCTTTGATGACATTCCCCTGCGCATCGAGAAACATATCGTGAGTCGCCGCGAGCGGCGCGACTTCGCGTGCGTCGACCATCGTTTCGAATCCGTCGTCGGCGCGATGGAGCAACCAAAAAGCACCGCCGCCCAAACCGGAGCTGCTGGGTTCGACGACTGACAACGCCGCGCTCACCGCGACAGCCGCGTCGAACGCGTTACCGCCCTGACGCAGGATTTCCATGCCGGCTTCGGTCGCGAGTTGATGCGCACTGGCGATGCCGGCTTTACCGGGTCGTCGTGCCTGATCGGCGTGAACCGCCAATGGCAATACGAACAACGCCACCAATACCAGGCGAACACGCCGCAACCGTATCGAAGTCATGAATCTATCAACCGCTTTAGGATGCGCGACGTTTCGCCCAAGCGCGCTGCAGGGCTGCTTCGACCTTGGGATGCACGAACTGCGCGACGTTGCCGCCGAGGCTGGCAATCTCGCGCACCAATGTCGAAGAAATGAAATTGAACTGTTCAGTGGGCGTCAGGAACACGTAATCGACCTGATCCGACAGGTGCCGGCTCATGGTCGCGAGCTGGAACTCGAATTCGAAATCGGAGACCGCGCGCAAGCCACGCACCACCACTCGCAAGCCGTGCTGTTTGGCGAAGTCCACGGTCAGTCCGGCATAGCCCGTGACTTCCACATTGGAAATGTCGTGCAGGACCTCGCGTGCGAGATCGACGCGTTCTTCGAGCGTGAACAACGGGGCCTTGCCGGGATTGGCGGCGATGGCCACCACGACGCGGTCGAAAATGCCGGCGGCCCGACGCACCAGGTCGTAATGGCCATTGGTGATCGGATCGAAAGTGCCGGGATACATGGCGCCGGTCATGGCGAGTCCTCGTTAGCGGGCGGCGGTCGCACGCAGCAGATGATAGCCGACCTGCCCCGCTTGCTTGGAACGATACACCGTCCAGCCCGTGGGCAACGGCGGCAGCGGCACGTCGGCGGGACATTCGACATAGATGTACGCGTCGTCGGCCAGCCAGCCCTGCGGCAACTTGTCGAAGGCGATCTGCAATAAAGCCGAAGCAAACGGCGGATCCAGGAACACGACGTCGAACCGGCTCGGCGCACGGCCAAGAAAGCGAGCAGCGTCTTCTACTTGCACTGTCGCACCGATCGGCCCCAGGCGCTGTAACGTTTGGGTTATATGGCGGCCGATCTGCGGCTCACGATCGACGAAAGTAACCTCCGCCGCACCACGCGACAGCGCTTCGATGCCGAGCGCACCGCTGCCCGCGAACAGGTCGAGGCAACGAGCCCCGACGATGCGGGTTTGCAGCCAGTTGAACAGGGTTTCGCGGACGCGATCGGGCGAGGGTCGAATCGCGTCGATGGCCGGGAAATCGATGCGACTGCCACGCCAGCGACCGCCGACGATGCGTAATCGATTGGGCAGCCGGTCGACTGCGCTGTTTTTGCTGGGAGTTCGCGGCATGAGAGCCGGGATTCTAGCTGCCTGCTAGAATCCCGCTTCGCTTTCGCCACGAGCCCGCCACGACCCGCGCAATGTTCGGTTCCAAGAACAAGTCTCCTGCCGCCCCGGTAACCGATCCCGCGCCGATCGCCGATCAAGGCCGGGACAAGCCGAACCTGTTCCAGCGGTTGCGGGCCAAGCTGAATCGCGGCGATTCCTGGCTGACCTACGACCTCGCCAACCTGATTCCCGGCGGCAAGATCGACGAGTCGGTGCTCGAAGAGCTGGAGACGCGCCTGATCACCGCCGACGTCGGCGTCGACACCACCGAGCGAATCCTGGCGTCGCTGCGAAAGAAAGTCGCGCGCAATGAATTGGGAAATCTGGATTCGCTGCTGTCTGCCCTGCGCGAGTCGTTGATGGACATCGTGCGGCCGGTCGCCGAGCAACTCGCGATCGACAGCAAACATATCCCGTTCGCAATCCTGGTCGTCGGCGTCAACGGCGCGGGCAAGACCACGACGATCGGCAAGCTCGCGCGCATCATCAAAGCCGCCGACATGAAAGTGATGTTGGCGGCGGGCGATACATTCCGCGCCGCTGCCGTCGAGCAGTTACAGGTTTGGGGTCAGCGCAACGATGTTCCGGTGATCGCCCAAGCGACCGGCGCCGATCCTGCCGCTGTCGCATTCGATGCCATGCAGTCCGCGCAAGCGCGTCGTTACGACGTGTTGATCGCCGACACGGCCGGACGACTGCACACTCAATCCAATTTGATGGACGAGCTGAAAAAGGTGAAGCGCGTGATGGCTCGCCTCGACGCCAGCGCTCCGCACGAAGTCCTGCTGGTGCTCGACGCGAGCCAGGGACAAAACGCGCTTCAGCAAGCCAAACTATTTCACGAAGCGCTGGGCGTGACGGGCATCGTGCTCACCAAGCTCGACGGCACCGCCAAGGGCGGCATCGTGTTCGCCATCGCCAGCGAGCTGAAGCTGCCGATCCGCTATCTCGGCGTCGGCGAAAGCGTGGAAGATTTCGTCGGCTTCGACGCCGCGGCATTCGTCGACGCGCTGCTCAAGCGCGATTGATTCCAAAGTCGAAAAGCAAAAACGGATCGCACCTGCTGCATGATTCGCTTCGACCACGTCTACAAACGTTATCCGAACGGCCGTGAGGCGCTGAGCGACCTGTCGCTGGAAATCGCCAGCGGTGAGATCGTGTTCCTCACCGGGCATTCGGGCGCCGGTAAATCCAGCCTGCTGAAGCTGATCTCGCTGATCGAGCGGCCGACGCGCGGCCAGCTGATCGTTAACAATCAAAACGTCAACGGCGTGTCGCGCGCCAAGGTGCCGGCGTTTCGGCGCCAGATCGGCATGGTGTTCCAGGATCACAAGCTGCTGCACGATCGCACGATCTTCGACAACGTCGCGCTACCGCTGATCATCGCCGGCGTCGGCTCCAAGGAAATCGGCAAACGCGTGCGTGCCGCTTTGGATCAAGTCGGTTTGTTAGGTCGCGAACAGAGCGTGCCGCTGGAGCTTTCCACCGGCGAACAGCAACGTGTCGGCATCGCTCGCGCTGTTGTGAGCAAGCCGCCGGTGCTGATTGCCGACGAGCCCACCGGCAATCTCGATCCCGAGCTGTCGGTGGAAGTGATGAACATCTTTCGCCGCTTCAACGAAGTCGGCGTGACCGTGCTGGTCGCCAGCCACGATTTGTATTTGCTCGAACATTTCCCGGTGCGTCGCGTCCGACTCGAAGGCGGTCGCATCGTCGACAACCTGCCGGCCGGCGCCTCGCCCGGCGAGAAGCTGCTCGACCCGAGCAAGTTCATGGCGGGTGGCGAAGGAGCGGTGTCGTGATGGCCTGGTTCATGCGTCACGCGCAAACCTCCATCGGCTCGCTCGGCCGGTTGTCGCAACAGAAACTCGCGACGATCCTGACCGTGCTCGTCATCGGCATCGCGCTCGCCTTGCCGGCGTGTTTGCATCTGTTGATCACGAACGCGCAGACCGCGACCGGCAATTGGAATCGCGCGGTCGATCTCACCGTGTTCTTGAAGCGCCCTACTTCCGTCGACGAAGCAAAGCGCACCGCCGATCGGATCAAACAACGGCGGGATGTGAGCACCGTCGACCTGATCTCGGCGGAGGACGCGCTGAAGGAATTCCGTCGCGACTCGGGCTTCGGCACCGCCCTCGAAGCGCTGAACGAGAACCCCTTGCCGCACACGTTGGTCGTACGTCCGTCGCCGGAATTCATGACTGCCGGCAACCTCGACACGTTGGCCGCCGACTTGCGAGCGCAGCCGTCGGTGGAAGTCGTGCAACTCGATACGGCGTGGGTAAATCGCCTCAACGCCATTCTCGACGCGATCCGTCGCGGCCTGGCACTCACCGCAGGGCTGTTGGCGCTGGGCGTGATGGTGATCGTCGGCAACACCATCCGGCTCGACATCCAGAACCGCCGCGCCGAAATCGAAGTCACCAAGCTCGTCGGCGGCAGCGACGCCTTCGTTCGCCGTCCGTTTCTCTACAACGGCATCTGGTACGGACTTGGTGGCGGCCTGACCGCGTGGATCATCACCCTCGGCGTCACTGGTGTTCTGCGCGAACCCGTCGGCCGCATCGCCGGGCTGTACGGCAGCGCCTTCGAGCTCGGTGGCCTGGATCTAAGAGCCACCGGGATCCTGCTGGGCAGCGGGATCGTTTTGGGCTGGCTCGGGTCTTATGTAGCTGCCACCCGCCACCTGCGCGCCATCGAACCCACCTAGGGACCTTCGCTGGTGGCGGAACCTGCCCCAGCAGCCGGTTGTTGCCCCTTCAGTCACGTCAGTCATGACGCTTATTCAGCAACCAAAGTTGCTCAGGTAAGTCCATATCCATCATGGATTTACCGGCGCCCAAAGGATCCTGAGAGTGCGGCCGCCGGCTGGAACTCTCAAGCCTCGTTAGCACTCAAAGAGTTCGATTGCTAAACTTCCGGTCGCCCGAAATGGCGCCCACTGAATTGGAGGGGAATCTTCGACATGACTACCACCGCGCTTGCCCGTTCAAGCACCGAGTTGGCGGGTCCGAGTTCCTTGATGCTCGCCGGCCCGGTCGGCAGCCTCGATTCCTATATCGAGCGCGTGTCGCGTATTGCCGTGCTGTCCCGAGAGGAAGAGCTCGATCTGGCCCGTCGCCTGCGTAACGACGGCGACCTGGACGCGGCTCGCCAACTTGTTCTTTCACACCTGCGCTTCGTAGTGCACATCGCTCGCGGCTACAGCGGTTATGGGCTGCCCGTCGGCGACCTGATTCAGGAAGGCAATGTCGGCCTGATGAAGGCGGTGAAGCGCTTCGACCCGGATGTCGGCGTGCGGCTGGTGTCCTTCGCGGTTCACTGGATTCGCGCCGAGATTCACGAGTACGTGTTGCGTAACTGGCGGCTGGTGAAGATCGCCACCACCAAGTCGCAGCGCAAGCTGTTTTTCAACCTGCGCAAGTTCAAGAAGAACCTGGGCTGGTTGAACGATGCGGAGACCAAAGCCATTGCCAGCGATCTCGGCGTGACGACCGCCGAAGTCACTGACATGGAGCAGCGACTGAGCTCGCGGGACCTGTCCTTCGACCCGGCGCCCGATGCGGACGAGGAAGATGGCGCGTATTCGCCGTCGGCCTACCTGCCGCACCCGGAAGCCGATCCGGCCGTGGCAGTGGAACGCGAACAGTGGGACGACGACACTGCCGAGCGGTTATCGCAGGCGCTGGAAACGCTAGACGAGCGCAGCCAGCACATTCTGCGCAGCCGCTGGATGCAGGAAGACAAGTCCACGTTGCACGAGCTCGCCGACAAGTACGGCGTGTCCGCGGAACGTATTCGTCAGATCGAAGCCAACGCCATCAAGAAGCTGCGTGGCATGGTGGCGGAAGAAGCCGCCGCATGATGTGAACAGCGCTTATGGATAAGGTGCCCAGAAGGGCCGACTCAGGAAATCGAGTCGGCCCTTTTTTATTTGAACGAGGGATCGGGCATCCCCCCACGACCCTCGTTGCGAGCGGCGAAAGGCGCGACTTTCACCACTCGCTCGCGGGGTGGTTCAATCAACCCTTCGTGACCGGCACGATCGTCATTTCGACGCGGCGATTCTGGGCGCGGCCCGCTTCGCTGTCGTTCGACGCGACCGGGTGCGATTCGCCGGCACCGACCGTCAGCAGACGCTGACCGACGACGCCGTGGCTACTCAAGTAGCCCGCAACCGAGGACGCGCGACGCTGCGACAACTGCTGGTTGTATTGATCGCTACCGGTGCTGTCGGTGTGACCGGCCACTTCGATGACCGTCTTGTTGTATTCCTTCAGCACCATCGAGACGCCGTCGAGCGCGTTATAGAACCCTGCATTCAGATCGGCGCTGTTGGTCGCGAACGTGATGCTGCTCGGCAGGTTCAACGTGATGTTGTCGCCCACGCGGGTGACGCTCACGCCAGTGCCTTCGAGCTTCTGCCGCAGCTTGGCTTCCTGCACGTCCATGTAATAACCGACGCCACCACCGGCCAATGCGCCGACGCCCGCGCCGATCAGTGCGTTTTCCAATTTGTCGCCCTTCGTCAGCAGACCCGCGACGGCGCCCACTGCTGCACCGATGCCCGCGCCTTTGGCGGCTTTACTGGTTTGCGTTTCGCGCGTGTACGGATTGACGGTGGTGCATCCCGCCGTCAAACAGGCCACCACGATGCCGACACCGGCGAGCTTGGAAAAACGATCGACCATGTGAATTCCTCTTGAGCGAATCCCGAATCCTTCGGGAGAATTACGCGGCGCACAGACTCGTTTCCGAGCACTGAACATCCACTGAATTCGTAAGTGTCCGCTGCGTTCCGGCGTCGAAACTAATACGGGATTCGCAGTTTTCGATAAACGAAGCTGAGCAACCATAGCGGACCGATCATCAGAAACTGAATGTCTTTGAAAAACGACGGCCGCTTGCCTTCGTAATGATGACCGATGAACTGCCCCACCCAGGCCAACACGAACAACGCCACGCAAACGCTCCATAACGGCCACGGCAGATTTTGCAGCCCGATGATGGACAGCATCACCAGTCCGACGAAGAACGCCATGCCGACCGCGAGCGACATCGAGATCATCATGTAATACAAAACGCTCGCCGCCAGAAATATCGAGCCCCAGTTGAGCAGCGGCGAAACGTCCTGCCACGCACCTGGCGTCGGCAGCGACCACATGAGCCCGATCAGGCTGACGACGATGATCGGCACACAAATCCAGTGCAGAGTTTTATTGGTGGCGTCGCGATGACTGTCGCCGTATTCCTGCAACCATTGCTCCACGGTACGCATTCCATCCCCCCAAGATTCCGATCCTCGGATCGCCGTTGTATGCAACGGCGGCGCGTGTGAAAGCTACGCCGGTCCACGCCCCTCGACAAGAATCGTGGGCTTGCCGTGCAGCACGCAAGGAAAATACCGGCGCGAGCCTTGAATTGCACAGACATTTTGTCCACGTCCGTCCGGCAGGACACCACTGGCGCATAAGTGCGCACCAAGTGCCGGCGTACGTGCTGCGCTATCATTCCGGGCCCGAGGAGACCACACATGTCAGCCACTCTTAAGTCCGCGCCGTCCGCGGCCGCCGAGCTCGATCCCGTCGATCTCTACAACGTTCGCAGCATGCTCAGCGAAGAGGAGCGGCTGGTCCAGGATTCGGTCGCGAAGTTCGTCGACGATCAAGTCCTACCCATCATCGGCGAATGTTTCGAACACGAACGTTTCCCGCGAGAACTGGTCACGGGGGTCGCCGAGCTCGGCCTGCTCGGCAGCTCCATTCATGGTTACGGCTGCGCCGGTTTGAACGGCGTCTCGTACGGGTTGATTTGCCAAGAGCTGGAACGTGGGGATTCGGGCTTGCGTAGCTTCGTGTCGGTGCAGTCCAGCCTGTGCATGTATCCCATCTACGCTTATGGCAGCGAAGAACAGAAACAACGCTGGCTGCCGAGCATGGCCAAAGGCGAAACCATTGCCTGCTTCGGTTTGACGGAGCCGCACGGTGGTTCGGATCCTTCGAACATGAAGACGCATGCGAAGCGCCAGGGCAAGGATTGGGTGTTGAACGGCTCGAAGATGTGGATCACGAATGCCCCCATCGCGGACCTCGCCATTGTTTGGGCGCGCACGGATGAAGGCATTCGTGGCTTCCTGGTGGAAAAGAGCTTCAAGGGTTTTTCGACGGCGACGATCAAGCACAAGATGAGCCTGCGTGCGTCGCTCACCGGCAGTTTGTTCTTCGATAACGTCGTTGTGCCGGAAGCGAATGTGCTGCCTGACGTTGTTGGGTTGAAGGGCCCGCTGTCGTGTCTCACTCAAGCGCGCTATGGCATTTGCTGGGGTGTTACGGGTGCGGCGCAGGCTTGCTTGAGGGAAGTGATCGACTATTCGAAGTCGCGAGTGCTGTTTGGTAAGCCGATTGCAGCGACGCAGGCAGTGCAGATTCGGTTGGCGGAGATGGCGAGGAAGATTACGACGTCGCAGTTGCTGTCTCTGCAACTTGGCCGGCTTAAAGATAACGGCCTGATGGTTCCAACGCAGGTGTCCGTTGCCAAATGGCACAACTGCCGTGCGGCTATTGAAGTCGCGCGCGATGCTCGCGACGTGCTCGGCGGAGCTGGCATCAGCACGGAGTATTCGCCGATTCGGCATGCGTTGAATTTGGAAAGCGTCATCACGTACGAGGGTACGGAGACGGTTCATCAGTTGACTGTTGGACGTGCTTTGACGGGGATTAACGCATTTTAGGGGTTGTTGTTAAGAGGCGTTGGTGGCTTGCGCCGCCGGGAGTGGACCCTTGTCCTCCCGGCACCGCGCACGGGCTTTGTCCGCGCAGACGCGCGGACCATATTCCGTCCGTCCCTGGAGCGCTGCATTGAAAAACTCCCTGTTTTTCATGCTGCCGGGAGGACAAGGGTCCACTCCCGTCGACGCCTCGGCCTAGGCCGCAACGGCCGGCCCCGGAGAGGTTGATTTGTTTGCTCAGCGTGTCAGTACGCTTCCGCCGGTCTTTCGGCAGCGGCAGATCGTTTCCGCAACGTTTGTTACTTAGTTGGAGCGCTCCAGGCCAGCGTCTCTGCGAGGGCGAGCGTTTCCGAGGACGTTAGTGGGTACGTTCCACGTCATCTCTGGCGGCGTTCGGAGGGGGAGGTATGTCCATCCGGCAGCTTGAAAACGAGGGACCGTTTTCTAGCAGCGCTCCAGGGACGGACGGAGTATGGCCGAGCGACAGCGAAGGCAAAGCCCGTGCGCGGTGCCGGAGGGACATACCTCCCCCTCCGGACGCCGCGAGCCACGACGCATCAGAGCGCAACTCTTACCGCCACTTCACTAAAAACTTCCTGATCCTCGGACACATGAGCAATCCGAGTCCGAGGCGGCGACACGCGCTCACCCAACCGCTCAGAAGCGTCCCAGCAAATGATCAAAGTAACCAGCGTCAACCAAGCCCACACCTGCTCGCGACGGTGACGCTCGCGAACCAAACTGCGCAGGCGAGGGGCACGCTCGTGGATCCAGTTGCGGGCCGGGTCGGCCGACTGCGCGCCGGCGCGGATGCGGGGGGAGACGGGTAGGGTTCGCTCGATCATGGCGGTTCTCCGAACGCCGGGGTTCGGTTCCGGCGTGGGGGTATTACCGCTCCACGGTCGGGACACACCATCGCTGGCATCGGGCGTGCCGCGGGCAGATTGTGATTAATTATGGCCCCCGGCGAGCCCAGCCTCCGCAGCGGTACACTGTGCTCCCCTGAACAGCGCAGCTGTCGCTCGCCACGCCATGAAGAAAGTCATTGCCATCGTCGAAGACGAACCCGCGATCCGCGACAACTACACGGCCGCTTTCCAGCGGCACGGCTATTCGGTGCGACCGTATGGCACTCGCAAGGAAGCGATCGAAGCATTTCGCGCGCGCCTGCCCGATCTCGCCGTCATCGATGTCGGGTTGAAAGACGAGCCCGAAGGCGGCTTCGAACTCTGCCGCGAGCTTCGGTCGATGTCCGCCGAACTGCCGATCATCTTCCTCACTGCTCGCGACAGCGAACTAGACGCCGTCTCCGGCCTGCGCCTCGGCGCCGACGATTATTTGACGAAGGATCTTTCGCTCACGCACCTGATCGCTCGCGTGACCGCGCTCTTCCGTCGCATCGACGCGCTCACTCAGCCGTCGAATCGCGACCAAGTGCTCACACGCGGCCCACTGATGATCGACGCCGCTCGCCTGCACGCGACCTGGCAGGATCAGCCGCTCGGCCTCACGCTCACCGAATTCTGGATCGTGCATGCACTCGCCAAGAACCCGGGCCACGTGAAGAACCGCCAGCAGTTAATGGATGCCGCAAACGTCGTGCTCGACGACAACACCATCACCTCGCACGTGAAGCGCATTCGTCGCAAGTTCCAAGCCATCGACTCGACCTTCGATAACATCGAAACGATGTACGGCATGGGCTACCGCTGGAAAGAGGCTTAAGCCGGCGGCCTCATCGCGAGAATGTCACTTCGCACCAAGCTGCTGTTGCTCAGCCTGCTGACGCTGATTCTGCCGTGGGCGGGCTGGAAGTACGCGCAGCAGATGGAAACGACGCTGCGTAGTGGGCAGGAAGCCGCGCTGCTGACGACAGCAGATGTGCTCGGGCGTGTGGTGGCGAGCGAACCCGAGCTGCTCTATCGCGTCGGCGAATTGCGGGACGCATTCGATGTTTCGCACGGCGATTTGTTTGCACCGTTGCTACCAACACAACCGTTGGTCGACGGATTCGCCGATGAATGGCCGCAGCCATCGCGGCCCGTGCCGGGCTTCTCACTCACCAGCCAACCGGATCAGCCGCTCGTGCGCGTCGGCGTGCATGGACGGTCGATGCATCTGTATGCCGAAGTGGCTGCGCCTCGTCGTGCCTACGAGAGGCACTCCGCCACCGACGAAATTCCCGAACGCGGCTTTGATCGTTTGATCGTCCTGACGCGCGACGAATTCGGCCGCGAGCGGGCGTGGTCCATCAGTGCGCTCGCGCCGGGACCGATCATCGTTCGTTCGTGCGACATCGGTTCACCGTGGCGGCCTCACGCAGAAGACATGCCGTTCGTCACTGGCGTGTGGCGAGAAACTCCATTCGGCTACGCCGTCGAGCTACGCGGCCCGCTGAACTTGTTTGGTACTCAGCTCGCCCTTTACGCGCTCGATAAAGACAACGCGACGATCTCGTCGACGCACGGCCTCGCGTGGGTGCACACCGGTTCGGAGGCGTTGAAACAGCGACTGGAGCAGTACGCACCAGACGGTGTCCGCGTCTCAGTCGTCGACGTGCACGGCTGGTTGCTGGCGCGCGCCGGGGCGGTCAGTGTCAATGTCGCATCGAATTATCCGGGCCTCCGAGAAGACGAATTCGGCTTCATGCGCTCGATGTATCGCGGGTTGTTTCCTAGCAGCTCGATCCCTCCGCAGCCCTATGGATTGCCGTATGGAATGTGGGGTGCGCCTGTCGACGCCGCTCGCGGCGGCAAGGACGCGGCGATTTGGTTCGACGAAGCAGGCGGCGAACCGTCGCTCGTGCGTGCGGCTGTGCCGGTACGTTACGGCGACGAACTGCTCGGAGCGTTGATCGTCGAGCAGCCGGGCGAGCAACTCGTGTTGGTGCGAGAGGTCGCATTGACCCGCTTGTTGAACATCACATTGATGGCAACACTGTTCGCAGTGATCGTGAGCGTGCTATTTGCCGCCCGCCTCTCCCATCGCATTCGCCGCCTGAGCCGCGCGGCGAGTACGGCGCTCACCGCCGAAGGTCGCATCGATCCGAACATTCCAGGCACACACGTGCGCGATGAGCTGGGCGCCCTCGCCCGCAGCTACACAACGCTGCTCGGTCGTGTGAAGGAATATACGAACTACCTGCAGACACTCGGCACGAAGTTGTCTCACGAATTGCGCACGCCGCTGACCATCGTGAGCTCGTCGCTCGACAATCTCGTCTCCGAGGAACAGCTCACGCCGACGGCTCAGAGTTATGTCGATCGTGCGCGCAGCGGCACCAATCGCATGCACGGAATCCTGACCGCCTTGAGCGAAGCGACACGCGTCGAGCAAAGCATCGATCACACCGAACGCGTGCATTTCGACCTGAGCGAGCTGGTTCGCAACATGGGTCAGGCGTACAGCCAAACTTTTTCTCAGCATCGGATCGAAACGCGCGT